>JABNAD010000222.1_pt1 | contig 45462 bp, 65 predicted proteins | sample 7240381 | NCBI WGS metagenome assembly JABNAD01 (sample SAMN11332834, study PRJNA596920) | anaerobic digester metagenome | biome: digested sludge; isolation source: digested sewage sludge-derived enrichment culture grown on H2/CO2 | place: Germany: Goettingen
TAGAGCGTTTGACTGGCAGTCAAAAGGTCATCGGTTCGACTCCGATATTCTCCACTGAAATAAGGTCAGCGACTTAGTACTACCAAAGCGGTTCACGAAAATGAATCGCTTTTTTTATTCGTACACTTTCGAACGATTTTTAGCGATTTTGACCGCTTGCTCTTTACGATATCTTTACGAAGATTGCACGAAATGAAAACATGGTCCATAACCTTTCTGTTAGATTCATCAATCATACTCCAATCTTTTTCAACATAGACATCAACCATCTTTTCATCATTATTCACGTGATTCAGACATTCGTCTATATCCGATTTAGAGATCTTGCACTTATTCCTTGCTATCGTTGCCCATGTATGCCTGGCATAATAGGTAGATAGTTCTGCATCGATTCTAGCAACACTCCCTACCCTTTTCAAGCCAATCGACATGTTTGAAACAAAAATCTCTGGGGTTGTGTATCTATTATGGAAGTCAAAAAAGTATTTACTATTTGTCCGATCTTTATACTTTTCAATATACTTATTCGCTTCCGGTTCTATTTTTATTGATATCAAAGCATTATCTGCCCTCCTATCTCTTGTTTTAGCTCTTTTGTAAGTAAAACGACCTTTCTTATAATCGCTTTTCTCAAGTTCATACATATCCTTATAGTTCATTCCAACCAATATAAACGATAATATAAACGTGTCTCTTGCGAGGATTGCACGCTCATTATGTATATGTGATTCCGGAAGCCTTGAGATTCTGTACATTTCTCTGTCCTGAATGTTCCGTTTTTCTGTCTCAGGTGCCCGGGGTACCTTGTATTTCTTAAATGGATAATGATGAATGCGAATGTCCCCTTTCTCCTCATTATTGAAATCTTCAAGTGCTTGATTAAATACTGTTCTTATATCTGTTGTATATCCCATAATAGTAGAAACTGATACCGGCTGCTTAATGATCATACGCTCTTTTCCGAACTGATCAACTCGTTTGATTACTCTTGTTGTCTGTAAATATTCAACAAACCCTACAATGTATTTTGAAGTGAGATCATGAATGCTTAAATGACCTTTCGAATAATCAGACAAAGCATTGATAGTTGATTTTATCCTTTTAACATTCCTTCCTTTTTCTGTTTCAGCTTCAATATATTTTCGTGCGAATTCAATAAAATCTATATCATCAACTTCTTTATCGTGCAATCCCTCGAAAAACCGTGCAAGTTCAGAAGCCGAATAATTATAAATGTTTAGGCCAAGCTTCTCTACTTTTGCCTTTTCGTACATTTTGATACGGTTCAACAATTCAGCGATAATCTTATTATCCTTCAGCTCAAAGATCTTCTTTCTCCTGTTAACCTGAATTTGTTCAATGTATACATAAAATTCAGTACGTATATATGCACTTTTCTTATTCCAGTATACACGAATTGATACCGGATATTTACCATCCTCTCTTTTTTGATGCTCGAATACGCAGATCTTGAATGTTGCCATTATTTCAGCATACCTCCTTTACCAAGCAATAACCATTCAGACGAAATACCGAAGTCCCGGCATAGATAAGCTAATGCCGAAACATCTATGTTCTTATAAGTAATGTATTCAGGTGGATTTGGATTATTTATCTGCTGTCTTACCCCAATATATTTAATCCTGTTCAGATCATACTCCCTGCAGAACGTTCCGATGCCCCGGATCTTTCCGGTAGTTCGTACATATTCGATTGCTTCAAAAAACCTTTTATTAATTTCTATTGACATTTTATCTTTCATTTCTTTTGTTGAATTTCTCAATCATTTCCTCAAATAACTCATAATCCACATTCACGTATTCATCACCTGCTTTAAATGCCTTTTCAAGGACCTCAAATATTTCAGGTGGCATTACCGGATAATATTGAGGTTTGCCAAAATAGTCACTTACTTTAATTTTCATGCTCCTGTTTTCTTTATGTTTTTCTTAGCAACCTTATACCTCTCATAAGAGATATTGAATACCGCATCAATCTTTTTGAGCAGTCCCTTACAACTTGTATAATCTGTTATATCAACAAATCGGATGTGATCAGGAAATGAATAATTGCAAAACCTTGTTTCCGTGATAACACGTGTTCTGTTGATGTTTATATCGTCAAGTGACATGGAACTTTTTCCGTATAACTCGGTAAGCGTTTCCTCTGTTACACTATTTAATAGATTCCTTCCTTCCTTTATTGCTTTCCTCGATTTCGGGTACAGTTTGTAAAACAGATCAATCAGGTTCCCTGCAGATAATCCCAATCCTAAATTATGCGCTAATAATATTTGAGCATTAGAGAAGTCCTGCACTTCTGTTTTCTCGTGAAGATCTGCAAGAATGTCTAATCTGCCTCTCATTATACAAGCGTGAATTATCGAGTTCCTTGAATAAGTTTGAAAAGATTTATTAGGATGATGATTCCTTAGCTTGATGATCTGATCAACCGCCCTGTCAATATCACCTATAACCAGATGCCGTTCAAGTCCATAAAAATAGAGAAAAACAAAACCGGTATCGATAGGCTGGGTTACATCTCTTAACCAAGTCAAATAAGCAAATCGTTGTTCGGGATTCAACCCTATATAGTGAGGCCAGTAAGGTAGTGGACTGAAAAATCCTTCACGGACCGGAAGATATGCCCAAATTGTACTGGGATCGGGTTTATCATATCTTACCGTTTCCGTTTCGATTTGTCCGTACTCATTTATCTTTACATTTACTGAAAATCCTCTGTAATTTTCGGGGATGTTTCTGTCGTACGAGATCCATAGGAGGTCTCTGTTTTCCAATTGAGGGATAAAGATGTCGGGTGTAAGCATAGTAAGATGTTTCAGACATTGAGTCTTTAAATATATTTCTACATATTTTTATAGTGTTCGTAACTCTTTATTATCAATTCCATATTTTCCACTATATAATATGGTCCAGTTTTGTCGTGCCTTGACTTAAGAAATCCTTTCTCTATATTACAGTTGATGAAATCCAAAGGTACATACTCGATTTGTTTGATTATAATATCATTTGCTGTATTGGTACCTTGAAGTGAATCTCTAAAACGTGATACTCTCTTTTCTCTAAAAGTTTTATCATCTAACAATATTGGTACGATATAACAATGACATCCTTTGTGCCATCCATTCCAATTAAAGTTTTTGGGGTATTTTCCGGCAAGTCTCTTGCATACTTCGCAATCGTATTCGGGGTTATTGGATAACTTTATTTCGTAACCAATAACAAAATCGAGTTGTCGCCAGCGGCTGATATCGCCATTCCTGTGCACCCTGTTTATGGCATCCGGATTATTCATTGGAATAAATGTTCATTTTTTTGATCATTGAAGTTCCCAATCTTTATACCCCTTCTCTTTCATTTTCTTCTCCCACTCCTGATGCTTATGTAGCTTATCAAAATCGCTAAAGAATGGAGCACCCCTATATTTGTCAAAAAGAGTCTGTTTATCTTCATCCGAAAGTTCAATCTTGTTATCAGGGTTGACCTTATTCCAAAACATTTCAAGGAAATACACCGCATTGAACCTTGCCCGCTCAAACTCCTTTATAAACCTCTCGTGTATTTCGTTTTTCTCTCCCGCATTAAAATTGCTATCCATATTGCTTTACTGTTAATATTAATACTTATGTGAAAACAACACTATTCCGCTTAATGACCCCCACGACCTTGTAAATCATACGGACCGACGATAAAGGAATTTCGAAAGGTGGATAAAAATATTCACCCTCCATCGGGCCATCCATGTGTTTAATGTGATTATCAGACATACACACTAACGATGTTTTATCCCCATTGTAATACAGACGTTTGATGTAGCGGTTTGATTCCGTCTCTACAACATAAACACTTCCAGGCTCAATAAATGTTTCATTTAGTGGCCTAATACCGACTAAGCTTCCCGGAGGGTATCCGGGGATCATGCTGTTTCCATACACATACAGCGATCCCTCGCTGTCTTTCAGGAGGTCACCGACATTCACCCATCCCTCTCTTGTCCCTCGAGCGTTTGCGACGCCGTTCCCTGCTCCGGTGACTGCATTATAAACCGGTACAAGTTTTCCCGAACGAGACGATTTCGTTACAATCTCGACCCCGGCGACAAAATCATTATAATCTAATCCCATCTTTTTAGCTATTTCCGCGGATTCATCTTCGGTTAATTCAGATAACTGCTTTTCAAGCAACATAGGTTTAATTTCTTTATGATTTAGGTAACTATAATAATCAGAGAAAAAGTCTTTTACAGTATAAATAAAATCAAATGGGGGAGGCGTCTTGGTTTTGGGTTTATTGGTCGAAGACTTATTTGGTAACAACATTTCACCAATTTCACGTTCCAGCCACGCAAGATTTAAATCGGGAAAAGCTTTTGCTATTTGATCTCTTTTATCTTCACCAATATTTTTGCGTATTGGTTTAAAATAGCCATTAGAAAGCCCTGCCAGTTTTTCAAATAATGCAACAGTTATTTTTTCTCCTTGTTGGCTTTTGTATTTACAATATTTTTCTACTCTTTCTCTAATAGTACTCATTGTTAGCGATCGTTTGCCTAATTAATATTTTGAAATAATAGATAGATAGTCTATATTTGTGCCAGATATATTACTCGTCAAAGAAAATTACAGTTATGAAACTAATTCAATATATTAAAGAAGTCGTTTTATTTAATCCATCTCAAAAAGAGTATAATGGCCTGACTACTGAACTCGAAAAAACCGAATATCGGATAAAGGTTTTGCGAAAATCTATTTTTTATTCAACTTGCTCAATCATTATAAGTTTGGCGGCCATCGTTTTATCAGCCCTAATTCTGATAATAGGGCTATTGCGCTGATAATAATAGCTAAAACGCTAATCCATATAGCCCATTTTGAGTTTTTCAGAGAGCGTCGAAAATTTCAGGAGGCATAAGGACGTAGTAGGCGTTTTTGCCGTAATAGTCGTCAACTTTTATTCTTATCATTATTTAGCTTCAATTTAAGTTTCTCCAAACGAGTTACGTATTTTTCAACACTATGAGGTGAAAAACAATAGATGCCGTCTTTGTCTTTAACACTATTACCGTGCTCCAACGCATGTAGAATCTCAACTTTCAATTCAGGGTGTCTTCGTATTGCATCCGAAGCTCTCCTTTTGCTGTCTTTATTGTATGCCGAGATGGCGGCATTTATAACTCTTATTTCGCTATCATAATCCTTTCTCTTTCTGTATAATATCATTAGTCGATCGTAAGAATGCGAAGCAGGATATTCGAATTTAATATTCTCTTCATAAATTCTTATCGCTGAATCTATATCTCCATCCTTTTCGCATTTCATGCCTTCGTTATTTAATTGAGCTGTCCGGCGTAACGCATGATCCCTGCTTTCACGATCCCGCCGTAATTCATCCATATCGCTCAACACGTACTTTTTTATAATGAAATTATTGTATCCACGCCAGTAGGCCGACCTGCTTTTTTCAAAAACATCATTGTAATCGGGTATAATGGATTTGTATTTATCGAAAAAGCCTTCGACTGGAATTTTTACTTCATCCGCATCCGGCTCTCTTTCGCAGGAATCAGGATCAGACTCTCGCTGTTCTTTCAATTCCATGTTGCGCATGAACTTTTCAACCGGAATTTCAATCTTTGAAGATGCGCTTCCGAGGTTTGTTGATAATTTTATTTCACCTTTTATCTTGCCATCCTGTATTATAAATCCGTCCCCTAAATCAACAATTTCCCCGGGCTTTAAATCGTCAAGGTTCCTGTCGTCGCCATCGATTTCCGGTCGCGTTGATTCACAAATTTCTCTTTTCTTCTGAATTCTTCCGATAACAATGATTACCGCTATCGTGAAGATAAATACCCCAGAAAAGATTAAAAACGTATTCATTTTTTATAGATTAATATATTTTATCCAACTTTCTCCACACTACCTTCATCGTCGGCCGATACGCTGTTTGGGGTGGCTGTTTTTTTATCGCCCTCGATGAGCGTCCCGATTGTCCCATTCTGGGATTCAATAACCCTTTGTTGGGATAACACCGTTTCTGTCAACCTTGCTATCTGGTCGAAAACTTCACGGGGCATAGAGATCATATCACCCTTAACCTCAGCATTAGATGCATCCTTGCTTTTAACCATATCTCCCTCACCAGAAAGAAGCCAGCTAATGTTGTATTGAGGATAACTTTGAGCAATAGCATTGGCTACCTCTCCAGATATTTCATTTGTTTTTCCTCTCTGTATGTCATAGATCCTGGAATAAGGAACATTTATTTTTTTAGCAAATGTTGGAGCCTTAATTCTAAGGTCATTTAGTATTATTTCTATTTTTTCTTTTGCAGACATATTGGAAATATCCTATATTTGTGAAATTTTAATTTATTTCATTATGAAGCTAATTCAAAACCTCAAAAAAGTAAGAACTAAGCGTTATATAAAAAAACTCATCATTAAATTCCTCGAAAATCCAAACGCAAATCCAGATGGATTAAAAGAGTTTATGGATGATGTTTCGTCCGTTATGCAACCTTTCACGGATGAACATAAAAACAGCCGTCAATACTATGTGCTGCATAACGGATCATTTCACCCTGTGCTTTTCGACGAGTCTTTTTATCCGGTAGCTCCCCCTGAAAGCAATAAATAAGCAAGCTGTGCGGCAGTCAGCAAAATAGCTATTATGCTGATTATTATGGCGTATTTATTCGCTTTCCCTGTGTTGTACCATAATAGGTTTTTATAAACCCATCCTCTTTTTATCGCAATACGCCCTTTTGCTGTTACGACATATCTTCTATTTTCAACGTCTAAAAATCCCCCGTTTACCAATGATTCCAAAGCTCTACTCGAACACTTCTCTCCGTAAATCTTGTCTATTCTTTCAAAAATACGTTTGTTCTTGAGCTTTCTAAGCCATATCGGTTGTCGTCTCAATATTAACCTCATTCCTTTTAAACAGGAAATCAATATTTTTTCTTTTTCCCCTTCACTTAATTTGTAACCGCTCAAATAATCATACATATACAGATTGTATTTAATATTCTCGCTTGATAATCAGCAATTTATAAAACACGACCAACAATATATAGTTAAATAATACTAATATTGGAAATATCCTGTATTTTTATTTGAATATATCGGATTATTCCAATATATTTGCAAAGTCAAACGATAACATAACGATTGACGATGCAAAGTAAACAGCAAATATAACAAATGTCAATGACTAAAAATAATTAAAAGTATGAATTTTCAAGAACAGGTAAAACCGCTACTCAAAAGCCTAAGGAAAGGCGATTTAAATGAAATCGCTGATAGGTCCGGTTTATCCAGGCAAACTGTAAGAGATGCATTGAAATTAGATACTCTCGTGGGAGCGACAGAAAATCAGATCAAGGTGTGGGAAGTTGCAGGCACGATGATCAAAGAGAGGCAGGAAGAAGCAAAGAAAAAGGAAGAAAAACTGGTAAGTCTTGCCAAAACACTTAAGCAGTAATGGAAAGATTGAGCAACAGGGAAATGCAGGTGTTGAAGCTTACTGCTTACGATTGCTTATCAGCAAAGGAAGTAGCAGACAAGCTATGTATATCCACTACAACTGCTCAGAATCATATAAAGAACATCAAGGAAAAATTGAATCTTCAAAAAGTTTCTGAGCTGTGCAAATACTACTATATCAATATCTATGCATGTATTCTATTACTCGTTATTACTCCAACAATATTTATTCCTAACGCCAATGCAAGGGCAAGAAGAAGAGCAAACATTACAAGGCAGGCTACTGCAAGACGAAACGAATTAGATTTTGAATTTGACTACCTAATAAATTAATGACATGAAAGAGTTATTCTACAGATTTATAGACACACTATTCAGTGATAAAGTTAACAACGCTGTATGCTATACCGCAATAGGCTTGACGATAGCTTTTACACTGTTCCAGGCAGTGAGATACATGATTTATTTTTAAGAATAGGCAATGAAAATAGCATTACCAGAAACAGAGAGAGAGTTAGCGTCTATGCTAAAGGCTGCAGCAAAGGTAGCAAGCGTTCAGGCACTTGTTTCAGCCGGAGTGATCAAGCCTTATGTGTCAGTTCGTGAAGCTTACCGTATGTACGGTGAAGGTACAGTTGAGAGATGGTGTAGAGAAGGAGTGATCAAGAAAATTAAGGACGGTGAAGGCAACTCAAAAATCAGGATAAGCCGGGTACAGCTTGAAGCAGCCGCCGAGACACAGAACAGGGCAGAATGGTACGTAAGACAGGCAAGAGAGGGGAAACTTAAAGAGAGTTACTAATCAATCAATAAATCAACAACAATGAAAACGGTAAAACTTAAAAAATTATCTATCAAGAATTTCCGGGGGTTCAAATCACAGGAAATCAACTTCAATGGTGGAGTTACAACCATCAGTGGAGCAAATGAGATGGGCAAATCATCCGTACTGGAGGCTTTTATGTGGCTACTGTTCGGCAAAGACAGTCAGGACCGCAAAGATTATGAGATCAAACATCTTGTTAACGGACAATCTATCCCTAAAACAGAGGTAGAAGTTGAGGGTGTATTAGAAATTGACGGTGAAGAAACAACACTTAAAAGGCAGTTTGTCGAAAAGTGGGTGAAGCCCAGAGGTCAAGTTGATGAAATTTTCAAGGGGAATGAAACAATAACCTACTATAATGATGTGCCGGTTAATGTAACTGAGTATCAGAAAAGGATCAACGACATAGTCGATGAAACAGTTTTCAAAATGGTAACAAACCCTTTCTATTTCCCGACTATGAAGTGGGAAGCGCAAAGAGAGCAGTTATTTCAAATTGTAGGAACAATATCGGATCGTGATATTGCAAGCAAAGATGAAAGATACAAATCACTTCTCGATCAGATTAACGGTAAATCATTCGCAGACTTCAAACGTGAGATCGCAGCGAAAAAGAAAAAAGCAAAAGATCAGTTAGAGCAAATTCAACCACGCATTGATCAGACCGTTAAGCTAATGCCGGAAGAACAGAACTTCACTTACATAGAAAGTGAGATCAAAAGACTTGAAGATGTTTTGTCAAATGTTGACAAGGCAATAAATGACAAAACAGAAGCTATCAGACAGCAGTATGAGGCTGCACAGGAAAAACAAAGAGAGATAAACACTCTTAAAAGTAAGCGTGATCAGATTGTACGTGAAGCTAATGAAGCCGAGAGAGCAAGAGTAAACAAAGCCAATGAGCATATCCGTGAATTGCAGAATGATTTAGACATAGCAAATTCCCAGCTGAGAACAATCGTTCAACGCTTAACTGATGCTACGAGCGAATTGAAGTCGCAGGAAGAGCTTCTGAAAACAAAACAGTATCGAATCGAGACTTTGCGTGAAGACTGGATCAAAACAAACGCCAAGGAATATACCGGTAATGACAACTGTTCTGCATGTGGTCAACTGCTACCTGAGGAAAAAAGATCTTCGGCGAGAGAAAAGTTTGCCGAGTGGAAAAGCGAAGAGCTCTCAAAAATTGACATTTCAGGTGCAAACTTGAAGGAAGAGATTGAAAAAATTGAAAAGCAGATAGCCGAGAGCAAAGAAAAGATTGAACAGATTGAGGGGAAAAAACAGGACAAACTGGAAAACATTAAACGCCTCGAGGCTGAATTGGGAAAACATAAACCAGTTGAAGCAGGTCAAGTAGATCCTATTACTATACCACAATGGAATGATCTGACAAAACAAATCGGATTACTTGAAGCAGAAATCAAAGAAATTGAGGGCGGTAAAGGCGAAGATACAGAAGAATTGCGTGCAAGAAAATCGGTTATCAATAACGAAATAGCTGAACACAAAAGCCAGCTTCGCAATCGTGATCTGATTGCACAATACAAAAATGAGATCGCAAATCTTGAAAAAGAAGGAAAGGCATTGTCACAGCAGATAGCTGATCTTGAAAGCACGGAATTTACTATCAAATCATTCACCAAAACACGTATTGATGAAAGCGAGAAACGAATCAACCAACTATTCACTTTCGTGACATTCAAGCTTTTCGATTATACCATTGAAGGTAATGAGGTTGAAACGTGTGTACCACTTGTGAAAGGGGTTCCGTTCCCGGTTGCTAATGCAGCAGGTAAGATCAACGCAGGACTTGACATCATCAAGGCATTACAGAAGCATTACGGTGTACTTATGCCAATATTTTGTGATGATGCGGACTTGGTCAATGAGTTTCCTGAAATGGACAATCAGATGATCTATTTAAGAGTTACTAACGAAAAAAAATTAACAGTAAAATAAACAGAAAGCTATGGGAACAAATGAATTTAAAGGAACAAAGGGAACATGGAAAGTAGGGAATCACCCATCACAGGTAGTATCGTCAGAAAAAGTAAAGAACAGGAATTACCCATCTCCACCAAACCCATCAAAATCAGAAGATGAAGATATTGAATACTATGGCGGCTATTTGGTTGCAGAGAGCATTGGAAATATAGAGGATGCTCAGCTGATATCAGCAGCACCTGAACTATTAGAAGCATTACAGCTTGTTTTCGTGCATTCAAAAGTAATAATCAACCATAATCATCCCGATTACCAGAAGGCGGTAAAAGCAATTAATAAAGCACTTGGGCAATAACTCAAATAATAACAACAATCATGCAATCAATTAGAAGACAAATCAAAAGAGGTAATGCAGTTCTTGCACTTAATGCAGTTACACACGGGTTACAAGTAGTACAAAAAAAAGGTACTGAAAAGGATGTTTGGAGAAATGCCATCCGGGACAGAGCCGATGCAAGTGAGCAGGAGTATATGGATAACATCACTTTGCCACTATCGCAGGAAGAGATTGTCGAAAGCGACCAAAGACACGTATTCCGTGTACCGGCAAGAGAGAAGAAAAACAGGAAAAATAAAAAACAGCTAACTCAATAATTATCAACCATTAAAATTTAGAAATCATGTTCGGTAAAAAGTACAAACAACGAATCGCAGAATTGGAAGCCCAGCTTGAAAGCACAAAGGTTGAGCTTGGAAATGCTCAGAGAGAGAATGAAGAGTACAGGAAAGATAATATCTACCTGTCAGGAAGAGTGAGACAATTGACGAAAGAACTCGAGATACTTCCAAAGAGGAACTCGAAAGGGCAATACGAAAGAAGAAGAAAACCAGTAACAGTTTAAAAAATCAACAACAATGAGTGAACAGAAAAATAATCAGCAACAGCAAAACAGTGCGTTAGAGATAGTCAAAAAAGACATCTCAGCTCAGGTACTTGCAAGAGTAGATCTATTTCAAAAATCGGGAGAGTTGAGAATCCCGAAAGATTACAGCCCTGAAAACGCACTTAAGAGTGCATATCTGGTACTGACAGATCCACGCAACAACCTGCTTGCAAAATGCAACAAAGAATCAGTTGCGAATGCACTTCTAAAAATGGTTGTATGGGGGTTATCTCCATTAAAGAAGCAGTGTGATTTTATCCCCTACGGTGACAAACTTGAATGTACACCGGAGTATACAGGCAACATCATAATGGCAAAACGTTACGGTGGCTTGAAGTGGATACGTGCAAACGCAATATTTGAAGGCGACACATTTGAATTTGCAGTTGACGCAGAAACAGGTCGCAAGAAGGTTGTAAAACACGAGCAGACACTCGATAGTATCGGGAGCAAAACACTGAAAGGTGCCTATGCGGTGTACGAATTGAACGATGGAACAACCGATGTAGAGGTAATGTCTATGACCCAGATTAAGGATGCCTGGAATCAGGGAGCAATGAAAGGCAATTCAACGGCTCATAAGAACTTTCCTGATCAGATGGCTATGAAAACTGTAATCAACAGAGCCTGCAAGATGCTTATAAGAAGCTCGGATGATAGCGTCCTGTATTCAGAAGATGAAACAAATGAAGTTAATCCTGTACAGAGAGAAATTGAAGAAAACGCCAATGTCGAAACGATTTCATTTGAGGATGTAACAGAAGTGAGCAGTACTACTTATAGTGATGAGCCTGAAACAGAAACAAAGCAAAGTGAATGGGTGCCTGCACCGGAAGATCAGGCTGAAATGAAGCAGTCTGAGCAGAGTAAGGACGTAAAACCTAAATCAGGTCAACAACAATCAATGCCAGGGTGGTGATATTATGAAATTAAGAATCTTAAATAGCGGATCTGCGGGCAATTGCTACATTTTAGATGATGGCAAGGATGCGCTTGTAATCGAGGCAGGAGTGAAATTCAATCATGTGAAGCAAGCGATAAATTATGATATTTCACGAATAAATGGGTGTTTAGTTTCACATGAGCATGGAGATCACTCAGGTTACATAAACGACTTTCTGAAAGCACGCATACCGGTATTCGCAAGCGAAGGGACGATTGAAGCAGTTAAGAATAAGGTGAAGATTGATACATACTGCATGCCAATGCTCAGGACGCTTGTGAAAGGAAAAAGTCACAGCATCGGAGCTTTCAAAGTAATTCCTTTCGACGTACAGCACGATTGCGCAGATCCGCTCGGATTCTTAATTCAACACCCTGCTATGGGAGTAGCACTTTTCGCTACTGATACTTACTACCTGAAATACAAGTTTTCAGGACTTAATCAAATCCTTATCGAGTGCAACTACCGGGATGATATTCTGCAGGAAAACATACGTGAAGGGCGCATCCCGGGGTTGCTACTCAAAAGGACACTGCAAAGTCACATGAGTTACGATACTTGTTTGTCAACGCTTAAAGCAAATGATCTGACAGGAGTAAACAACATAGTTCTAATTCACCTATCAGATGCAAACAGTAATGCAAATGAGTTCCTTCAGGGGGTGAAGCAGGAGACAGGTAAAAACGTACATGTGGCAGAAAAAGGAATGATTTTAAACTTTGGTAAAACACCTTTTTGATATGGAAAAACAATTATCACTTTTTGATCAGCCCCGGACAAGGAAAAGAGGGGGAAACCCTTATAGGAACATTGAAGGAAGATACTGCAGTAAGCAGGAAGCAGAGATATCTTCAAGAGAAAAGGAAATACGTAAGCTGGAACGGAAAACAGCTTATTTGGAAAGACAAGCAGAGATGTATGAGCGTATGGCACTTGCATTAAGCAAGAGATTGACAAGGGGAAAAAGATGATATAGGTTTACCAGTTTTACTGATTAGGCGAGATCAGGGCGTTGCGAAACGGTCGCTCGCGTACAGGGAGTGAGTTTGAGTTTCAAACGGGTTAGAGGGACTGTCCCCTCGGAGGTTCGATTCCTCGCACTCCCACTGTAAGAGTTCTTTGACATTTTGGGAAAAAGGCTAAAGCAGAATGAGACGCCTACAACTGAAGGAAAGTTGAAAATTAAATACGTTTCGGATCCGTCAAAGCACTTCGCGAGGCTACTGGGATTGCGAAATACGAAAATATACTATAGTTGTAAAGAATTACTTTACAACTCAAAAACCCGTATCAGATTTAGTTTTGGTCCGGGAACTGGAGATGTGGCGGAATAGAGACGCTAATACAGTATAGGGCAGAAGTCTAACCTTAGACCTGTAGGAAATGACAGGTGGGGATGCAGGTGAAAAAGCATTTAAAAAACACATAACAAAAGGGCGTGGTGGAATTCCACAGATAAAAGTACCAAATGGCTACTGAAAGTGCTCATGCAGGTATCAAATCCTGCCATCTCCGCAACTGCAATAATGCAAAAAAACGATTAACAGGAAAGGGGGTGTAAATACACGAATAGATCAAATTTACATTTTAGGTTAATTCACTTTTTATTTTTTATCAACCGAAGATGGTGCATCGGTTGAAACAAATATCTGATACCCCGGATACATTTTGCGATGTTCCGGGGAACAATAATAATAAATAAAAAAACAAATATGCTAATAAGAGATAACTACCAAAATTTCAAAAGCTACCAGCTACCAAAAGCCCAGTTGATTATAGCGGACATTCCTTATAATGTAGGAAACAACGCTTATGGGAGTAACCCATCTTGGTACGTTGATGGCGACAGAAAAAATGGAGAAAGCGACAAAGCAGGTAAACAGTTCTTTGATACAGATAGCAATTTTAAGCCTGCCGAATTTATGCATTTTGCAAGTCAAATGTTGAAAAAAGAACCAAAAGAAAGAAATCAGGCACCTTGTATGATTGTGTTTTGCGCCTTCGACCAACAAATGTATTTAATTGATTTAGCAAAAAGATACGGGCTGAATAATTACATCAATTTAGTTTTCAGAAAGAACTTTTCCGCTCAAGTATTAAAAGCAAATATGCGAGTTGTGGGCAATGCAGAATATGGATTAATCTTTTACCGAGATAAGCTACCAAAATTCAGAAACGAAGGGAAAATGGTTATGAATGTGATGGATTGGGAAAAAGATACCGACAGCCCGAAGCTACACCCTACACAGAAGCCTATTCCATTACTTGAAAAGTTAATCAAAACATTCACAGATGAGGGAGATGTCGTAATTGACCCGTGTGCCGGGAGCGGTTCTACGCTTATTGCTGCACAAAATCTTAACCGTAAAGCATATGGTTTTGAAATCACAAGAGAGATGTATCAAAAAGCTGATGAATGGATTAAGCAAAACAGAATCAAGCAAGATGAAATTCGCGAATTGGGATATGCAAAAACAGAGTTAGAAAAGATAAACCCAGTACTATTCTGAACAACACAAATATTACTATGAATAAGAAATACCATTTTACAGATGAGATGATTGAGGAGCTGAAAGAGTTGTATCCTCATACGCTTTCTGCAGATTTGGCTAAAAGGTTCAACTGCTCCTTGCCCTCTATCTATTATCACGCTAATAAACTTGGGGTTAAGAAGACGAAAGAGTTCATTGCTGAAACTTCGAGAATGCACTCTTCACGACCCGATCACGGCGGAAGGAAAACAAGGTTCAAGAAAGGAACAGTTCCGCCGAATAAGGGTAAGAAGCAAACTGAATTTATGAGCAAAGAAGCTATTGAAAAGACAAAGGTTACACGCTTCAGGAAAGGTCTTGTGCCGCACAACCACAAGCCGATAGGGTATGAAAGAATTAACAGGGATGGATACATAGAGGTGAAGGTCAGAGATGAGAAGTACACAAGAAATTTCGAATTAAAACACCGGTTTATTTGGGAAGAACATAACGGTCCGATTCCTGAAGGATTTAACGTCCAGTTCAAAGACGGTAACCGTCAAAACTGTAAAATTGAAAATCTTTACATGATAAGTCGAGCAGAACAAGTTTCAACAGAGAACACCATTCACAGATACCCGAACGAACTGAAAACAGCGATAAGGAGAATAAATAAGTTACAAAAACAGATAAAGGAATATGAACAGACAAATAAGTATTGACAGACTGAACGAGCATCTTTTTGAGTCAATTGAGATGCTGAAAAACAACAGTGATCCGAAAGCGGATCCTAATGAGAGGATTGACGTTGAAACAGCTAAAGCAATAGCGGATCTTAGCAAGGTGGTAATTGACGGTTTCAAAGTAAAAGCACAAGTCCTTAACATGATGCGCAATGCGGAAAACCCGAATTTATTAAAAGATTCGATTGTGCAATCGGGAATTATTACGGATGAAAAACTTCTAATAGGGGGATAATCTAATTATAAACAACAGGAAAAGTTTTCCAAAACGGAAAACATTTAATGAAAAAATAAATGTAAAGATTTCTAAAACGGTAAAGAATAATAATATTATTAACATCAAAATCAAACAACATGAACTTATTCGAATGCAAAATCAAGTACGACAAATTACAAGAAAACGGTATTCAAAAAACCGTTACAGAGCCTTATCTACTGGATGCTTTAAGCTTCACAGAAGCTGAGAAACGAATTGTAGAGGAAGTTCAGCCTTTCATATCAGGTGAATTCACAATTTCAGACATCAAACGCAAACGATTTGCAGAGGTGCTTTTAAACGACAGAGGAGACAGGTACTACAAGGCACGACTGCAATACTTAACACTTGATGAAAAAAGCGGAACAGAAAAGAAAACAAACGTCAATATGCTTGTTCAGGCTTCATCACTAAGAGAAGCACTCGAGATCGTTGAAAAGGAGATGGACAAAACGATGATTGACTATGTAATTCACACCATTTCAGAGACACCGATAATGGACCTGTTTCCTTACAAATCGGAAAACGATGAATAAACCAACTATTCCCGATCACCCTTAAAAGGTGGTCGGGCAAATAATTAAAATATGGATAAGGGATGGATAAAGCTACACCGAAAGATAACAGAAAACCCGATGTACTTTTCAGAGCGTTTCACCCGAATGCAAGCATGGATAGATCTACTAATAATGGCAAATCATGGTGGAAGAATAATTTATATAAGAGGGAATAAGGTAGAAGTGAAAAGAGGGGAAATAGCTCGTTCGACAGAAGGTTTGGCTCAACGCTGGATGTGGTCGAGAGGTAAGGTAATACGTTTTTTAAACGAGTTAGAAAACAGCAAAATGATAGTACAACAGAAAAACAGGGTAATCACCTTATTATCAATACTAAACTACGATGTATATCAGTCAGACGGTACAACAGACAAGACAGCAGACGAACAACAGACGGTACACGAACAAGAATGTAAGAATGTAAAGAATGATAATATAAATAAAGAGGCGACTAAAAAAAATAAAAGTGTTTCCGAAAAAATTGAAGACTATTTGGGGATGATTCCTGAAAATTGGAGAGAACCGGTAGAAATTTGGCTTAACTACAAAAAAGAAAGAAAAGAGATTTATAAGACTGGACGGAGCTTCAAATCTTTTTTCAAGACTATAGAAAAAGAAAGCCAAAACAATCCTGCTATTTTCCTGGCAGCGGTCGAGCAATCGATTAAAAATAATTGGTCCGGAGTTTTTCCAAAAAAACATGCAGTTGAAAAACACCCAATGGTTGATCATAGCAAACAAAAAGTGTATGATGAATTTTGACAATATTATCGAGGAGATGGCAATGCACGGAATTCCGGTGCCGGATACAGGAGTTCAGATTTCAATTTCAAACGCAAAGGAGCTGATGCACGAAATGCTTTCTAAGATTATTGCAAGAGAACACAGGCAAATGCAGTGGATTCAACCTTACGATCAGGTTGCTGAATGGCTTTCAGACAACAAAGGGCTGGGGTTATTCATGTACGGAAATTGCGGTTTGGGAAAGAGCCTTATTGCAAGATATGTGATTCCAGGATTGCTTTTGAGGTATCACAGAAAAGTTGTAAACGTCTATGATACTAACGTAATGAATGCAAAAATTGACGAAGTACTTTCAAAGAAGATTGTTTGTATTGATGATGTTGGCACTGAAGATCTGAGCGTACGTTTCGGCGAGAAAAGACTGGCATTTGCAGAGGTTATGGATGTTGCTGAAAAAAAGAGGAATCTGATCATAGCAACGTCAAATCTTACGATAGATGAGATTTTGGAGAGGTACGGTGAGCGCGTTCTTGACCGTATCAAGTCAACTACAAAACGAGTTGTATTTACAGGTAAAAGTTTCAGATAAATAATATTAACATGAAAGTATACATATCAGGAAAAATTACAGGACTGCCGATCACAGAGGCAGAGGAGCGATTTAAAGATGCGGAAGAACTGATAACGGCATTAAATCTGATTCCGGTTAACCCACTAAACAATGGACTACCCCGACATTCTTCATGGGAAGAACATATGACAAGAGACATTGAGTTGCTGAAAACGTGCGAAGCAATCTTCATGCTCGAAAATTGGGAAGATTCGAGAGGAGCAAAGATTGAATATGATTTTGCGATTGGATCGGGGAAAACTATCATGTATGAGAATCAGATATCAAATGGGAGAGATCTTCATCAGCTGACAAAGGCTATTCATGAAGTAACCGGATTAACGATCAAGGACTTGACCGATGAGCGAAGGACACGCGACACGGTGTTTGCCCGTATGATCTTTGCCTGGCACTGCAGAGACATGAGACCTGACGATATTGGTCGGGTTCTTAACAGAGACAGATGCACCGTGATTCACTACCTGAACAGGTATGAAGATGAAGTGAAGTATAACCCTTCATTCGCGAAATTGGCAAGTAATGTGGAAAAGAAGCTGGAAAAGCATTCACAGATTTTTGAATAAGAAAAACAGCAATACTATGATACTACACTACAAAATCAAAAAATGGTTTGAAGATTCTTCGAATGAAGAACAAGCAAGAGGTAAAAAGCAAAACAGAAAATTACGAATCAAACCAAGAATAAGACTATTTAGGATGAAACATTTTTACATGTTTTTAAGTCAGGAGTTTGGGAAAATATAAAGAAAAAAACAATGACAAAACATCAAAACATAATTGGGATTGACCCTGATGTCGACAAATCAGGGGTTGCCTTTCTTCATGTTCCTACCCGTAAACTCGAAGCAACATCACTTTCATTCCCTGATCTGCTCGATTATTTGCAGACGGCAAAAACGAAATCGGAGTTATCCGGTGAAAGCGTAATCGTGGTAGTTGAAGCGAGCTGGCTTATTTCCCATCACTGGCAGACAAAAAAAGGTGACAATCAAAGAGTGACTGCGATGAAGGGGAACAGTGCAGGGCGCAATCACGAAGTCGGCAGGAAAATAGTTGAAATGTGTGAGCATTACGGATTGGAAGTTATTGAACAGCGACCACTCCGCAAATGCTGGAAAGGGAGAGACGGAAAGATCACAGCAGATGAGTTGAATTACATCCTGATAAATGGCGGATCACTTCCGATCAAGCGGTCCAATCAGGAGGAAAGAGATGCAGTTTTGCTTGCCTGGAATCATGCAGGTTTGCCGATCAGGGTTAAGCCGCTCGTCAGCAAACCAAAATTAAACTTCACGGTGAAATGAACAAATATTTCCTTCCAGATGATGTTGCAAGGTGCGATCAAGACAGTTGTCCTTCACACCTTTTTTGTGCAAGGTATTTAGACTGTTTACCGTTCGATGACTATTGCTACAATGATTTTGACCCGAACGGATGCGAGAGTTTTATTAAGAAAAATAATAATCCAATAATACAGAAAACGCTATGACTAACTTAAGTATTTGGTATCAGATAGGGAGGATTGAAGTCCTTATCAAGCAAAAGGAAAAGGAGCTTGAATCAATGAAAGAGATACATAAAGATTTAACTGAAATAGGCACTTACATAACATTAAAAGAAATTGAAGATGAAAGAAATAATAACAATACCTGAAGGGGTGGGAGCGATTGAAATATCGAAATGCAGTGATAGGGTAATAATTGAGTTTATACCGGAGCAAACAAACAGTAGTTCAAGAAAACACGCAAACGAAGAATCAACATGGAAAAAGAAAAGATTAAAACAGGGGTAATAGTTTTCCTGCTGATTGCGTGCCTGATTCTGATAATCAGTTGCAGACCTTTTAAGTGCCTGATCATACTTCCAGGGCACAGTCTTAGGAGTATTTCCGTAATTGAAAAGGATTACGAGATGCTTTCAGATCAGTTTGAACTTGCAGACAGCATGTTTAACGATAAGTATAATTTCCCATTAACACGATAACATGGCAAAGAAAAAAGGATTGATAACGAAAGCAGAGGTCGCAGAAAGCAGAGAAAGAGCTATTGAGTTGGCAAATGAGGCAAGGGAGAAGATTATAAATTTTATCCCACACCGTATCGATGGGTTAACGGTGATTTATGTCAGAGCAGATCGCGACACGGACAAACAGGTTGAAAGGTTTGTCCGAAGATTAGAGAAAGATAGGATGAAATATTAACAACAAACTTAGAATAAGAAATCCCTTATTCTAAAAAACAGCCAAAAATTAGAATAAAATGAAAACAGAATCAACTAAATTAAATGTTATGACAAAAGAATTTAAAGGAACAAAGGGAGAGTGGAGAGTTTATGAGTATGACGATACAGTAGTAGTATCAGACATAGAGCATAACGGAATGGTTACAGAAGTTCATACACCTGATAAGTATTGCAATCATTTAGCATATTGCCACGATGGGACTCACTGGGGAGAGGATATAGAGGTTGCGAAAGCTAATGCTCAACTCATTGCAGCGGCACCGGAATTATTAGGGGCACTACAAAACGTGGTGAAGGCATACAAGCATTTAGTCGATGGTGAATTTGGAGATGTTGACTGGTCTAACGAATACGAAGTTATAGAGAGAGGGCATGACGAAATTATAGATGCAGAAAAAGCAATAAACAAAGCACTGGGACTATGACAGTAGAAGAAAAGGCAAACGTATATTTAGCGAGAGTTACTCCGCTTGGTGCGCCAGTTAATGCGGCCTATAACGGATATGTTGCCGGCTACAACGAAGCAATGAGGTGGAGAGACCCGAAAGAGGAATTACCGAAGATTGGCGAATCTGTTATCGTGAAATACAGAACTGCAAAAAATGTAGAAAAACACGGCATAGGGAAGTATTTTAATTTAGGGATCGGTAATCCTTGGATTATCGAGGGTTCTACAAGTAGAAATGTTATCGGCTGGAGACCGATAGATAATTGATATGTATTGCGAAAAAGCAATCAATAAAGCACTTGGATTATGACAGTAGAAGAAAGAGACATTACGGACAACATCATCCTAAAGTCAATAGCAAAAGAGATCGAAGAAAAACACAACTGCAAGGTTTTAGATATACGATTTGCTCAATTATTAAGCCTTTGCGTTCGTTTTAAAATCCAATTTAACGATGATTTTTTGTATAAACCGTTTGAAGATTTACCTACTCCGGATACCATTTGTTTTTCAGAGAGAAGCGCAATATTCGTTCGGAGAGTAAATTTGTTCGATTGTGTTAAAAATAAAGCGATAAATAATTAATGAAATGACAGTAAAAGAAAACGACAAAGGGTTCAGGGTTATTGAAATGAGCATTGTAGAGGTAAACGAAATATTAGGTGGCTATGGAATATGTGATTTTTGCAACAAAGCAAGTTTAACAGGATACTATATAGCCGTTTTAAATTCGTGGTATTGCCATGAATGCTATGAGGATTGGCTGAAAGAGGCTAAAAGATATGATGAAGATATACCATTTGAGGAGAGAAATTTTGAACGTGTAAAAAGATTGATGAAATGACAGTAAAGGAAAAACTCTTGAATAAACTTGTAAACAAGCATATGCCGAGAAGGTATTACGGTCATGAGGCGAGAAAGTATGCCAAAATTATAGCCATTGAATATGCGACAGAAGCCATAAAAGACTTATCGGAAAACAAATTTAATCCTGACGACTATGAGTGTTTGGCTGGTGTTTGTCCTGATCTATCAGATGAGGAACATTGTGAGACTTGTACATTAAAAAGATTAAAAAATTTATGACAGTAGAAGAAAAAGCGGAAAAATACGTTCGAGAATTACAAGAGGAATTGATAAGTTCTAATCACAGTGGTTTTTATATCATAAATGAAATTTTAGGTGTTGCTCACAAATCATTTATGAGTGGTTATAACGAAGCATCACGTTGGAGAGACCCGAAAGAGGAGTTGCCGGATGAGGCTGGCTGCGATTTTTGCAGAGACGAACAGGGTTATACAATCGGCAATATGTATGTATGCGATAAATGTGGCAGGCAGGTTCCGTAGTATCAGAATTTTATAAACTTCAAAAAGAGATAGTATGAAAACAGAACCGACAGAAGCGTTTAGAGCAATGGCAAATGACTTGAAATATAACGTTGGTGTTATACATTCAAACCCGCAGCTTATACTCGAAGAATCTTTTATTTCAGGAGTTAGATATGGTCAATCATCCCCGAAAATAAAGCAGCTGGAGTGGGTATACGATAAATCAGACGAAATTTATATTGCTAAATTATCTATGTTTGAATACAGAATTTGGCAGGATAATAATCAGTCATTCATGAAGGTGATGATTAATAATAATCATTGCACGATAATTAGATGTATAACCATCGAAGAAGCCAAAGCCGCAGCACAGCGTGATTTTGAGAAACGTATAAAAGAGTGTTTGGAATGAAAACAAAAGTAAAATTATGAAAGTATTGAGCAAATTACCCGTCAATGATGGAAAGGAGAGGTATGGCAAGCAAGAAATTTAAAGCGAGGAATTCATATAGCGGTAACGACCTGTTTTGGGAGTTTGTAATCCCCACCTTTTGGACGAAGGATATTAAAATAGTACCCAATTCTACCATATTGCGGTGGTCGGGGTATGATGATGAATATTGGTGGGAAAATGTCGGGAATAAACCAAGCCAGCAATCAGATAAAGCTGGGAATATATGGGAATTGGATTATGTGACAAATGAAGTCACTTTGGTTAAAAAAGCAAAATGGATTAGATTATGAAAGTATTGACAGTGAAACATCCGTGGGCATATCTTATCTGTTCCGGCATCAAAGACATAGAAAACAGGACTTGGAAGCTACCAGAAAAATATAAAGGTGAGAGGGTGTTGATTCATGCGAGTGCAAAGGCGGACGACATAAAGCTCGCTATAGATGGGCAGGCTACAGCAGAAGAGATTCAATTGCTTTCTGCATTAAATTATTGCGATGAAAATGAATTATATTCCGCGATCATCGGTTCAGTTCAATTTGTGGATTGTGTTATTAATCATGAGAGCATTTGGGCGAAGAAAGGAGTTTATAATTGGGTACTCGCAAACCCAATACTCTTTGAAAAGCCGATTTTGAACGTGAAAGGCAAACTTGGTTTTTGGAATTACGAATTGCCGGAGGAATACGAAACAATTTTGAAGTTATGAGTGATTTTATCTATTGTCAAAGCGAAATCGAAGAGGGGAAAAGGTGTAAAACCCAATGTGATCATTGCAGGGCGTATTACGGTGTACTGGAAGAATATCATAGGGGCTTTCTCCCCATCGACATTTCCCGCTGCTCAAACGAGCGTTGCAAAAAGAAACTGAAATGCAAGAGGTATCTCGATTGCCTGCCTTTCGAGACGTACAGTTATAGTGATTTTAACGAGGTGGATTGTGGGTTTTTTATTGAAAACGAAGATGGAGAACCAAACAGGCTTTCTCCCCCTTGTTCATAACTCATCCCTACTTTGATAACTAAAAGAGTATCTTTTCGATACTCTTTTTTTATATTTGCCTAACATGTTAGATTGGGAGAAATGAATATAAGCGATATACAGGAAGAATTACAATGCATGCAGGAAGAACTTGAAACGATCATGCCTTCGGATATCAATGAAGCGATTGAAAGAGGTAAGACAATAGCAGCGTACCATGCACGTGCAGGTTATCTTCTTGCATTATCGAAACAACTCGCAAGAATAAAGAAAACATCTGAGATCGGGGAAACGATTATCAAGATTGCTAAAGAACAGTATTTGTCAGCAAGGGCTCAGAATGCTTTAGTGGATTCAATTGCTAATGATGAGATGTTTCTTGTAGATTGGGCGGACAGAATTAATAGTATGTGCACGCATCAAATAGACTTCCTTCGCTCGATCATAAGCAAGGAAAAGGAAGAAATGAGAATATCAGCAGGGTTTAATTATGGGAATCAGAGGTAAAAAACATACAAAAAGTAAGCGTATAACAAATGGAGCGAAACTAACTGCAAAGCAGGAAAAGTTTTGTTACGAGTATGTTTTGCACCTTAATGCAACGAAAGCAGCTGTTAATGCTGGTTACAGCCCGAAAACTGCAAGATTTATAGGAAATGAAAACCTAACAAAACCCTACATTCAGGAGAGAATTTCCCACATGCAAGAAAACCTTGCAGAAACAGCTCAAATATCAGCTTTGAGAGTACTTAAAGAACACGAGAAGATAGCATATTCATCTATCGCTCATATGCACCAAACATGGATTGAACGGACAGATTTCGAATTGCTGACTGATGATCAGAAAGCGTGCATAAAAAGCATATCAACCAAAGTAGTCAAACAGAATATCGGAACAAGAGATGAACCTGAGATTGTTGATGTTGAATATGTAAAGATTGAACTTTACGACAAACAGAAGTCGCTCGATGCAATTAACAATATGTTGGGTTACAATGCACCTACTAAACAGGAAATCACCGGTAAGGGCGGGAAAGATCTTATCCCTTCAGCCAACCTTGGAAACTTGAGTGATGATGAGTTGAAAACGTATCACGAACTATTACTAAAAGCAAACGGCAAATGATTGAGCTATCTCCCATATTGTCAGCAAAAGTAGAGATGTTCAAAAGGGGCATCTTTGATTTTGTAACGTGCATAGGAGATAAGAAGCATGAGAAGCAGGAACAGGCGTTACGGATCCTTACAAATGATACTACAGTTGAGTTCTTATATGGTGGTGCAGCAGGGGGCGCAAAAAGTTGGACCGGTTGTACATGGCTTACATTTGCTTCACTTGCATACCCTGATACACATTGGTTTGTAGGGCGTGAATCACTTAAAAGACTGCGTGAATCAACTCATTTAACTTTCTCAAAGGTATTTGCTCAATACGGTATCAAAATTGGTGAAGATGTAAAATATAACGGACAGGACCACTATTGGGAGTTCGCTAATGGCAGTCGAATTGATTATCTCGATTTAAGATATCTTCCATCAGATGCGCTGTATGAGCGTTACGGATCAGTTGAGTATACAGGTGGTTGGATAGAAGAAGGCGGTGAAATCAATTTTGGTGCGTTCGATACCTTGAAAACACGTATTGGACGACATTTGAATGACAAACACGGACTACTTCGCAAGTTATTCGTTACGTGTAACCCGAAAAAGAATTGGATGTACACTACATTCTACAAGCCATACACCAATGACACGCTACCTGCTGATCGTTCATACTTACCTGCACTTGTAACAGATAACCCTTTTAATGAAAAAGGATATATTCAGGCCCTGGAATCAACAACCGACAAAGTAAAAAAAGAAAGATTGCTGAAGGGTAATTGGGATTATGATGATAACCCGAATGCAATGTGTTCCTATGATGCTATTCAGGCTATTTTTAATAATGATTTAGCCGTTGATGACGGGTTCAAATACATAACAGCTGATATCGCACGATTTGGGAGTGATAAGGCAAGAATCGGAGTGTGGGAAGGATGGAGGCTGATTGAACACGTATCGTTTGACATAAGTAAAACAACAGACATTCAGAAAACAATAACTCATTTACGGCAAAAACACAGGATTCCAAAAAGACAGGCCATTGCCGATGAGGACGGTGTTGGTGGTGGAGTTGTTGACAATACCGGGATAATAGGATTTACAAACAACGGTAGACCATTTGAAGGTGAAAATTATCAGAATCTTCAAACTCAATGTGCTTACAAGTTGGCGGAGAGGATTAATGACGGTGAGTTCGGGATTGAGTGCGACTTATCAGAGGAAGACAAGGAAGACATTGCAACAGAACTCGGACAGCTTCAAACCTATGATATAGACTCTGACGGCAAACTTAAGATAAAACCAAAAGAATTGATCAAGCAGGATATTGGACATTCTCCCGACTGGCGGGATTTATTCCTGATGCGATCATATTTCGATTATAAAAAACCATCAAAAAAAGATGTTGCCGCCCTTTTCGGCAGATAACCAACATAAACAAAACTGAATATGACTACTACTATCAAGGAAATATTTAAACAGGAAAGCGCACAGGATGTGATAGAGAAGCTGAAAGAGGGCAGACCGTTTGATCAGCCTGATATTGAGCTTGCAGAAAAAGCACTTGATCCGGAGAAGCACGATATCATGGATAAGCAAAAACGACCTGATAAAAGGGTTGTCGTTGACACTCCTGAGGATCAAGCAAACACGGAAGTTGACGGTGAACCGGTTGCAATGAGAGATGAACCTGTTGCGAGGATTCGTTTAGCAATTCAAAAGTTGATCATCAAAAGGGCGGTTGCTTTCCTTTTTGGAAATCAGGTTGCTTATAATGGTGATCCTGAGAACGAGAAACAAGAAACAATTCTTGATGCAACACGGAAAATAACGAGATCCGTTAAATCAAACAGCCTTAACAGAAAGATAGCACGTGCCATATTCGGATTTGAAGAGTGTGCAGAGCTTTGGTACCCGGTTGAAAAACCAAACAGCAAATACGGTTTTAAAAGCAAGACAACGCTTCGATGTGCACTGTTTTCTCCTGAATTTGGCGACACTCTTTACCCTTTCTTTGACGAAACAGGCGATATGGTTGCTTTCTCACGTGAATTCACACGCAAGGTAAGTGATAAGGAGATCAATTACTTCGAGACATACACCGATTCTGAAAGATGGCTATGGGCGCAAGAGGAAGGGAGTGAATATACAGTTGTTGAGGGGTTCCCGAAAAAGATCGCAATCGGAAAGATACCGGTCGTATACGGACGTCAGGAAGGACACGAAACAATGGATGTTGATTCGCTTATTGACAGGCTTGAAACACTTCTTTCCAACTTTGCTGATACGAACGATTATCATGCTTCACCGAAGATCTTTGTCAAAGGTAAGCTAACAGGGTTCTCCAAGAAAGGTGAATCGGGAGCAATTATTGAAGGAGAAGATGGATCTGATGCAAAATACCTTTCTTGGGAAAATGCGCCTGCAAGCGTTAAACTGGAGATAGAAACGTTATTAAATATGATCTACACCCTTACTCAAACACCAGACATTTCATTCGAGAGCGTTAAGGGTATTGGAGCAATATCAGGGATAGCATTGAAGCTTTTGTTCATGGATGCACACCTGAAAGTTCAGGACAAAAAAGAGATCTTTGATGATTACCTGCAAAGAAGAGTGAACATCATTAAGGCATATATCGGCGAGATGAACAACAGCCTTAAAGGTGAGGTCGATAATTTCGAAATTGAACCTGAGATCACACCGTACATGCTCACTTCTGAAATTGATGAACTCAACTACTGGATGACTGCAAATGGGAACAAGCCGGTTATTGATCATGAATCAAGTATCGAAAAGGCAGGATTATCACACAACCCAAGAGAAACATTTGAGCGGATCCAGCAGGAGAGTGAAAAAGAATTGACTTTTGAAGTCGGGGAGCCGACAGAGGGGTAAAGTTGTATTGAAATGAGGACCGAAACAGTCAAGGATGTAATCAAGCTGTTTGATAATGCAGAGACGATGGTAGCATATCACGACCTGTTATGCGGCGATCTGATTGCTGAGGGTTGTTCAAGGATAGTTTATGAATGTGCTTATGATGATACATGTGTTGTAAAGATATCAAAGGACATAGACAGGCTGGCAAGCGATAATGTCCTTGAATGGGAGATTTGGCAAATGGTTAAGAGTATGACTAACGATGTGCCGAAATGGTTTGCCCCATGTGTTAAGATATCCGATAACGGTCGCATTCTGATTCAAAAGAAGACAAAACCTTTGACTGATAAGCAGTGGGAAAACCTGAAAGGAGTTCCGAGATTCTTATCAGATGTTAAGCGGTCCAATTTTGGGATGTATAAAGGTCACGTATGTTCACATGATTATGCATTTACATTGTTTCGTTTGAACATGGATAAAAGAATGATGAAAATATCCAAACAGGATAAAAAAAGATAAACGATTATGCCTGACACCAAACCAAATAAACGTTTCTCACTTGAAGGGTTCGACCGTACGCACTACCGCCGAACGCAACGGTATGTAAATATCATTGAAAGGCTGTACGATAACGCAATCAAGGACCTGTCAGCAATTGCAGTCAAATTAAATATTGATGAGAGCAAACCTTTCACCTTTGATGACTACCCAAGTGCAAAGAAGTTGGCAAATGAAGAGTTTTTGCGACTGGCAAACAACATTACAACAGTTGTTCAAAAAGGCACCCGGGAAGAATGGCTGTACGCCTGCAAGAAAAATGATGAGTTTCTTAATTCGATTCTTAACACTTCAAAAATAGAAAAGGACCTGCTTGAAAGAATGCAGGATCGCAATCTCGATGCACTTAAAACATTTCAAGCACGAAAGGTAAAGGGGATGAACCTTTCTCAAAGAGTATGGAAATACACAGAGCAATTCAAAGACCAAATTGAGTTGGGAATTGATGTCGGCATCGGTGAAGGAAGAAGCGCAGTTCAACTGTCAAGAGACATCAGGCAGAACCTTAATGATCCGGACCGGTTATTCAGAAGGGTGAGAGATAAGAGAGGTAATTTACACCTATCTAAAAACGCCAAAGCTTTCAATCCGGGACAAGGTGTTTACAGGTCAAGCGCAAAGAATGCATTAAGGCTCACACGTACTGAAATCAATATGGCTTATCGGGAAAGTGATCATCTGCGGTGGAAAAAACTTGACTTTGTTGTAGGGTTCGAAATTAAAGTATCAAACAGGCATCATGAGTGGCTTGAAAAGCATTGGAACAAGCATAATCCGGGGAAGAAGGAGATCTGCGATGTGCTTACAGGCAAATATCCTAAGTGGTTTAAGTTCGTTGGCTTTCATCCTTCGTGCATGTGTTACGCAATCCCTATATTAATGAATGATCAGGAATTCCGAGACAGGAGAGTTTCACGCCTAAAAGCAGCGCTGAAAGGTGATGAATACAAAAAATATCAAGCGTCAAACGAGATCAAAGATGTTCCCGATAACTTCAAAAATTGGATTGAAGAAAATGCAGAGAAACAGAAGAGTTGGAAGTCAACACCCTATTTCATAAGAGACAACTTTATAGGAGGCGATATTGAAAATGGGTTGAAAGGGAAATAAAGTGCATCCTCCAGAGGGGGAAGGTAATCGAAAAGGCGGTAGTCCAAAGAGTGGGTACCGCCTTTTGTTGGTCAGGATGATGCGATCAAACAAACGATGTGCCAAGATTGGGGGCTTTCTTTGTTTGCACTTCAACGCATGCTTTGTCAGCTACAAATGAAGTAGCAGGGAAGATCGCAACTTCTTCATCATTTTCCCCATAAATAATGGTGAGATTGTTCCCAGTCCACAGCTTGTTCCCTTTTACCAGATAGGTCTTTTCTTCATAAACTACCATGTAAGTTTTCATTCTGTTTATTTAATAAGTTTAACAATAATCTATCTTTGCAAACATAGTTAATTAATTAATTGATACATATCGGAAAATCTATAAATTATTTATTCTATACGAAAAGACTTTCCCGTTCTATCTATTTCTGAATTTAATAAATCACGGCATGATACTAAAAATTTCCTAAGTGTCTATTATTATAGGGTTGTGGTTCAATTCCTGAATCTAACAGCAATTTATTATGGGTGTCTTTGTAATTTGCAATATAAAAATCTATGTAATTGTTTTCATTTTTAATATGTTGTTGTGGTAAATAGCTAATCGTTTCATATATAACATTGGATAATATATTATAATAGCATTTCAAGTAAAATGACATTCACTCCAGTTAGAATTAAAAATATTTAATCTTATAATCCAGTTGTGCAACTTATTAACATTTTCTTTCTCAATCAATATTAAATTTTCTAGAATGGTTTTTGACATAGGATTAGATATTAAGGACTCATAAGTAAAATCATGAGTTGGTATGTTATTGATGTATTTATTGAAAGCCTCTCTAAATTCCAAAAGCTCAATATAGTAACTTCTATTATTCTCTTTTACAGTATTAAGATGAACAATATAAATTGCCCCAATAACCGTAAACACAGCCCCAAAGAAAGCTCCGAAAAATCCAAGCCAGTCTCCGTCATAAACAATATTCCATGGAAGCCTGATCTGCATTATAATATTAACTATAACATGGACTAAAACAATAATCAACAATCCAACAAAAGCAATCTTTCTCCAATTCATGATAATAATTAATGATTAAATAAGCATCAGTTTAGCAAATATATACAAATAATCTTCATCTTAACTCAATCACGAGATTAATCTTCATTTCCCTCTTGTTCATAACTCAACCCTACTTTCCATCCTTTTAATATGAGTATCGTTTCAATACTTTTTATATTTGTGTTCAATAGATTAATTAATTCTAACAAAACTGACTATGAAAGAAAAGTTATTCGCACTACTGGTTGCAAAATTCGCAGGCGTGCGCAAAGATGGATTAACGCAGCTGGCACGTGCATTATCGTTACAGGCTGCGAATGATGAAGAGGCAGAAGTCCTGGTAAGCAAACTGACAAAAGATCAGGTTGATACATTTATCAAGGAATTCCGCGCCGATGTTGACAAGGAAGTTTCGGAGGGCAACAAAACCTACGCTGATAACCTGAAAAAGAAGTACGATTTTGTGGAAAAGAAGGCCGAACCGGGTAAAACCGAAGAGCCGACACCTGAAAATCCTACGAATATTCAGGATATCATCAAAGCCGCCGTTTCGGAAGCGGTCAAACCGCTACAAGAGAAACTTACGGGCTTCGAGCAGGGACAGGTTGCCAAGACAAGGCTACAAAAACTCACCGAAAAGTTATCCGGGTGTAAGGATGAAGCTTTCAAAGCACGTATTTTGAAAGATTTTCCCCGCTTGAAACTGGATACCGAAGATGAGTTTACGGAATACTTGACTGAAATCGAAACCGACATCAACACTGTAAATCAAAATTTGGCAAATGCCGGTTTGGTCGAACAGGGACAGCCGATTTTCGGCACCCCTGGGAAGTCTGAAGAAGATACATTTGTTCAGGCTATGAAAGCGATCAACGAAACTAAAGAATAACTACTAACAAAAACAAACTTAACTATGGACTATAAAATAACTCCGCAATCCGGTAACAGCTACCTTCACATGTGGGATGTTGCGTCAATTAAGACCTTCGATGGGGGATTCCTGTTTGACACGACTTCAATTCCGGAAGGGACCGAGAAACTTCCTAAAGGGGTGTTTCTAAAAGCTGACTTTGCTGAACAAAAAGCCACACTGGTTAAGACAGCAGTTGTAACTAAAGCGGTTACTACAGCTGCAACAGAGGTGCAAATAGCAAAAGGACATTTCCTTTTAGCAACAGATGTGATCGGTATAGGTGACAAATACGTAACAGTTGGGACAATCGATACCTCTGATGATGAATATGATGCGATTACTATAGAAGCTAACGATCTTGGCGAGCTTGCAAAAGGCACGGTATTACAGTTGTTTGATGCTGAGGGTGAAGTGATCAATCCTGATGGATTGTCACCGGTAGAAATCGAAATAGACGGACAACCATCTTGTTCGATTATGTTCCGTGCAGACGGTATAGTTACAAGCAGACTGCCACAGGCCCCTACTGAGGAAATTAAGGCTGCTTTGAGGGATTGTCAATTTCTAAATAAGTAAAACTATGGCTACAATATTAGAACAAATTCAAAAACCAAAAGCGTTTGATGCTTTCATCAATGAAAACATGAAAACGTCAACCTACCAAGTGGGTTGGGACAAGGAAATGGCAGTCGAATACGAAGCTTCTAAAACATTTCAGGCTGCAACAGCTGACTATGCGGCTGCAATGCTCGGAACTGTTATTGATAAATCTTCAGGTCGCCCGAAACATGACATGCCTTCGCTTGGCGAACTAACAGGCGCACTGGTGCGTATGGGGGACGAGTGGCAAATTGATAATGATCGTCTTGAAAGATACTATTTCATGGAGAACCGCTTTAGAGACAAAGCGAAAAACATGTCTCAGGAGCAGAAAATGGCGCAGTATGCACAGATCGTTAAGTATCTGTTCAATCCATATGAACTCGCAGCTATAGCACCGCATAGGCGTATTCTTGCACAGTATTGGGAAGGTTTGTCAGATGGTCAGGTGACACTGACTAAAACCAATAATAAAGGCGGTGTTGTGTGGTCGGCTCCGTTAACAAACGGAATCATCAAGAAGAACCTGCCTAAAGGCAGCGTTGTGTGGAGTACAGCTACATTGGCTACTATGGATGTGCTTGGGACACTCCAAAACCTGGAGGACGAAGCTGATAAGGCAGGTAAAACAGTTGTTAAATACCGTGTGAGCAAAGCTACTGCAGCTTTGATTTGCCAATCCAAACAGCTTAAGGATCTGATCGGAATGAATCTTGGCAAGTTGAAAACCGACAGCACTCCTTTGCTGGCAATGGACACTGTAAATGCTTACCTGATTGCACTTGGCAAGGCGCCTATTGAAGTCATTAACGAGAAAGGCGTCTTACAGACTGGTGCGGCAGTATCTCTTTTCAAGGATGATCGTCTTGTTGCACAGTGTGCGGATAAGGTAGCTGTTTTAAAGGTCTCTGACCCTCTTGAAACAATCGATCCGGTTCCAAACAAGGTATATACATCTTACTATGACAACTTGATCTCTCAGTGGAGAAATGACAACGGTCGCTATGTAGCATATGAAATGTATGCTTATCCGGTATTTACCGGGATGAACGATGTGTTCATCTATGACACTTCAACTGCAGATTCGTAAATATTAACCGGGTGGTGGGCAACCACCGCCCTTTTTACATATTCAGTCGAATGACAAACAGGGAATACATATCAAAAACACTATCAGGGTTTGGGATTTCGGACGATGATGTTGATATCATACTTCTGAAAGCTGATCTTGACGGTGGAATGATAGTGGAGGTTGAAAAAGCCGACGATGCTATTTACAATCGTATCTCAATTGTCCTGAAAGAAGCAACACAAAACGTTTCAGAGGGAGGCTATTCAGTTAGCTGGAACGTACCTGCGCTTAGACTGTACTATTCGCAGTTATGCTACGAGCTTAAGAAGCCGAACGTATTGGAACCTAAGCCGAAGATCAGGAACAAATCTCACTATTGGTAATCATGGCAAGAATTGAGCAATACCCGCACTATTTATTTATTCTCGAAACCACCGAAACGTATCGGGATGATGATGGGAACTGGATTCCCGGATCAACAGAATTAAGGTATATCGGTAAATGCAGGGAAGAAACAAACGGCAAAGGGTCACAAATTCAGCTTGCAGGTGGTGTATTTCATACTTACTCCTCACTTGTCCAGCTGCCGAAAGGTACAAGGAAAATAAGCGAAGGAGCGATTGTGAAAATCACCAACGACCAATTAGGTGAAGATGAAAGGATCCAGGGCGAAGTGATGAAGTTTGATCAAGGACAATTACACAGCAGATTATGGCTATAAAACCGCAATTCACCAAGAACGACATCCGGAAGCGCTTCGATGCATTCCTGGAAGAAGTTGAGAAAGCTCAGATTGAAGCTCTCGAGAAACTCGGTGAAGAGTGTGTTATTCATGCACGTGAAATTCCTGCAGAAGTTGGCTTTAAAGATCAGACTGGCAATCTACGTAGCTCGATGGGATATGTGATATTCAAGAATGGCACAGCTATAAGAAGTAATTACGTGCAAGTACTTGAAGGGAATGAAGGCATGAAAGCCGGACAACAGCTTGCTGAACAGGTCGGATCAAGAACTAAAGGTATCGTACTTGTAGTAACGGCCGGCATGAATTACGCAACCTATGTGGAAGCAAAAGGGCGTGATGTTCTTGCAAGTGCTGAATTGCTTGCTCAAAGAAAACTCCCAAAGATCCTCTCAGATTTTATTGAAGACATCAAATTATCATTACAATGAAAAGTTCGTTTGACACCGATACAATCCTTTTCAGGGTCCTGAGAGACAGTCCTGTTAAGGCAGCGATTTCAGGAGACATCTATTACGAAGGAGACAGACCTGCTGATTCCAACAAGGAGGATATTGTCATCAATACGGTAACATTGACGCAGGATTATCATCCACAGTTGGGGGATTCAAACGTGAATATATACGTTCCTGACAGCATCATCACGATTGGAGGAAAACAGCAGAGAGTTGTCAACCGGGCACGACTAAAACAATTGACTGAATTAGCAATACAGGCGATACGTGATTCAAGGCTTGATGGATTGAAGGCAAATCTGAAGTGGCAAAGAACGCTCCAAGAGCCTGACATAAATCAAACCTTTGTAAATATCCGTATTTCGTGGAATATACAAGAATAAATAACCAAAACTAAAAAATACAACTATGGCAGTAATTACATTAGGATTATCCGAAATAAAAGTAGGGGAAGCATCCCCAACAGGCATAATGCCGGAGGCTATGACCAAGATAGGGAAAACCTATCAAAACACCTGTAAAATTGTACAGGAAGCCGCAGAGGTGACTGAGCATTTCGAAGAAGGAAAAGCGGCTCCCGAAGTTCGCAAGAAAAGGAAAAAAGTTCCTCAGATAACTTTTTCAATTATGGATGCAGATCCACAGCTGTTAGCTGATTTTATCGGTGGAACAGTGACAGGAACAGGGGATGCAGCAGAATGGGGATACGACGGGGATGAGGTGGTAGCCAATAAGGCGATATCTGTCATTCCCGAACAAGGTTTGCAATTCGATATCCCCAATGGTGACATTGAAGCGGTTATCGATGCTGATATGAGCGCACAGGGAATCTTCCTTGTGAACTTCACAGTCACTCCGCTTGCAGTTTCTTCAGGGAAAGCAATCAGGGCGAAGAAAAAAGCTGAGCCGGGATCATAGGCAAACTACACTCATTGTTGTTGAACCGAAAGCTCTGTTATGACAAGTTCATTTCGGAGCTTTCATTTTAAAAAAGATATGGCAAAAAAGAAAACTGCAACAAAGGAAGATCTTGCCCGGAAACTCAATCAGGAGAAAAGCGAACTATCCGTACTACTTAATAAGGGTATTGAGTTCGAAGTTGAGGATGTTCGTTTTGAGGTTGAGCATCGATTATTTGGACTGATAAAGAAAAGAGTGCCGGTGAAGTACAAACGAACCTTCAAAATAGGTGAGCTGACACTCGGAACACTTGACAGGCTATCTGCTGAATGGGTTGAGTTCGAGATCAACGAACAGGAGATGGCAACTGATGACAGGATGAAGGTCGCAAAATCACTTGCTTACAATCACTCTTTGAGATGCGCTAAAATCATAGCACTTGCAGTTCTTGATAGTGACTACTTGATTCCGGTCCATTCAGGCGGTTTTGTAAAATACAAGGAAGATGTTGAGAAATTAAAAGAACTAACAGATCTGTTTGCACGCACGATCAAGCCTTCCGAACTCTTTTATCTCATTTCGATAATCAACTTAATGAGCAATTTGGGGGATTTTACGAACTCTATTCGATTGATGGAAGTAGCAAGAACAACCACGCCGGATCGGATAGAGGAAAATTCACAGGGTTAAAAAGTCCGCACGGCAGGCGTGGTTCAATTTGTGCTCATTTCGGGTGGACGTACGATTATTTATTAAACGGTATTCCGTGGAGTTTAGTGCAAAGAATGCTGATTGATGCTCCCGGATATCAGGATGAGAAAAAAAACGATGAAATTGAGTTGACAGAGGATAATGCTGATGATGTATTGAGATATATGAATAATATGATGTAACATGGCAAGAACATACATACATAAACTTGAACAACAGTGCAGAAATAGGGGGTATACAGATATTCCTCTTGTACTACAAAAGAAATACGATCGGCATAATTTCGAAGTGGGTGAGGACAGGTGCAATCGCAACAAATTAAGAGAAAAAATCATTAACCGGGAAACTAAAAATATACTGCAATGGCACAAATAGACGGTGGAGGATTACATTTCAAATCGGAGCTTGACAATGAAGCTATCAATAAGGCAGTCGATGAAACAATGAATAAAATCGAAGGCTTATCTGCTTCAATGGTTGAAGCAGGCAAGGAAATTGAGAAAGTATTTGACGAAGCAGCTAAAGATGCAAAAGAACAGGGATTGAACATTGAAGAGGTGTTTGATCATATGAAAGAACAGATCGATGCCTCATTCAATACCGTTGATGCAATATACGAAGCTCATAAACTAAGCCTTAACGAACTGCTTACCGAACAGGAGAAAGTCAGCAAGGCAATGGGCAATGCGTTCACAGCAGGTCGCGATGACGAGTACAGATCATTACGTGACAAGCTTCAGGCAATCGAAGGAGAAATAGAAACACGCAAGAAACTTATGCGTGAACTTGAAAGTCAGGCAGACGAGCTTACTCACGTTGAGGGAGCACTTGATAAATATATTGAAAAAACAAAATCATCAGGACAAAAAACTACAACCTTTGAGGCTCAGATCAGACGTGTACGTAGTGAAATGCAGTTACTTTTAAGACAAGGCGTAAGTCCTTTGGATGAAGGTTATCAGAAACTGCAGAATGAACTCTCTGAGATGATGAATATTCAAAGATCAGTTCAGGCGCAGGGGAAAGCACTTTCACATAATCAGGCTGCACTGCAGGGAATCATTTCAGGGGTTTCAGGATTATCGGGAGCGATGTCAAGTGCAACAGGGATTATTTCATTGTTCGCAGGAAGGAATGAGGATCTCTCTAAGATAATGACAAGGCTTCAGGCTGTAATGGCAACGACAATCGGATTACAGCAGGTTTCAACGGTTCTTCATAAGGATAGTGCATTTCAGCTAAAGGTCGTAGCGGGTGCAAAAACATTGCTCGCTAATGCTACGAATAGACTTGCGGTAGCATTTAACATTTCAGATTTAGCGGCAAAAAGACTTTTAGCGACACTCTCAGTCGGGTTATCAATAGCACTCACAGCTATCATAACACTCATAACAAAACATATACAGAAAGTAAACGAAGCAAAAAGGGCCCAGGATCAGTATTACAAGTCAATCGCAGACAATGTTTACAAGCCAATTGGCTCGCTGAAAATGCTTGAAGCGCAGTATAACCGTTTGGGAAGTGCAATGAAAGAAAAAGAGCAGTTTATTAGAGATAATAAAAAAGAATTTGAAGCACTCGGAATCACAGTCAATAGTGTTGCAGATGCTGAAAGACTGTTGACAGATCCGGCAAATGTTCAGAAGTTCATTCAGGCTCAGATGATGAAAGCAAAAGCGACAGCACAGCTTGAAGATGTAATGACTAAACAGCAGGAACTTCAGACAAAACAGTTGGAATATGAACGTATGCCTGACACGATGAGCCAATTCGTACAAACAAATTCTATGGGTGGAGGTTATTATCAAACAGTCGAAAATGTCAAGAAACTGAATCTGAAAAAAGAAATTGACGGACTGAACGCCGATTTGCAGTTCGGATATAAGCTTATTGCACAAACAGAAGAAGAAGCGGCCGACACCTTGAAGGGGATAAACAAAGAAGCCGAAGATGCGATTAAAGGTTCCATTGTCTATTACCGTAATCTTATCAAAGAGAAAACAGAGGTGATGGAAACGCTGAATGATCCTGCAAAGGTGAAAAGCGCACGTGATGAGATCAAAAAGTTACAGGACACTCTTAACGATTTGGAAGGAAGGAAAACAGGGGCAACAGAAAAAAAAGATCCGTTTGGAGAAAGCTTGAAAACCGCAAAGGCTGAGTATGAGAAATATTTTCAATTCACCACTTCCACAGACGAAAAGATCCGCAATTCTGCAGAATCTACTTTCAGTGAACAACTCAAACAGGGAGCAACATATCTCGAATTCCTTGAAAGGAAGCGTGATGAACTCTTGAAAAGTGATCCAAGCATTGAAGTTTCAAGAAAATTAAAACTTGTAAACGAACAAATTGCACAGGAGACGCAGGTCCATTTGAGTAACGATAACAAAATGTACAATGATCACTTCCAGCAGTTGGTTGAGGAGTATTATCTCTATTTCGATACACGCAAGAAGATACAGGAGGACTTCGATCGCGATATGGCTATCCTCAACGAACAATCCATGCAAGCTGAAAGCGAGGCGCAAAAGAAGTTCATTCAGACGATGATCGATAACCGCAGGCGTGAATACCAAAGAGCAATGCGTGATGCCGGAACAGGTGATCCTGAATATGACAAACTGTTGCAGGAATACGAGAGCTATGAAGAAAAAAGGAATCGTATTGCAGAGGAATATGCTCAAAAGCGGGCACTCGCAATGGAGAAAGGGGACACCGGTCTAATCAATCAATTGAACAAGGCAGAAGAAAAGGAGATGCAACAGTTGAACTTTGATCAGATAATGAGTTCCGACACTTATACTCAACTGTTTTCAAACCTTGACAGACTGACGGTTGAGAAGATGATTGAACTGCGCAACAAGCTTGAGGCAGAGTGGGAGAAACTAAATCTATCACCCGAACAGCTTGAGGCTCTCAGAGGTAGGATTGATGATATTACAAACACTATTAATAAAAAGAACCCTTTCGCTGCACTTGCAGACAGCATCAAAAGGTATAAGAGCGGTGAGAAAGGTGTTGACTTCAAAGACATAGCAAAATCAGCTGCAGGAACAATCGAATTAGTCAAAGGCTCGCTTGATGCAGTTGTAGGCGGGCTAACTGATATGGGATTGACAGGTGATGAAATCACTCAACAGCTTATATCAGATATTGCCGATATGGCTGCTTCGGCAGGTGAGCTGGCAATGGGGATAGCTACCGGCAACCCACTTCAGATTATACAGGGGAGCATCGGGATGATCACTTCTGCATTCAAGGTGTTCAACACCCACGACAGGCAGGCAGACAGACAGATTGCCAAACACGCAGAAAACCTAAGAAAGCTGGAAGAATCATACAATGATCTTGAAAAGGCAATTGACAAGGCACTCGGAAGCGGAAGATATACGACTACTCAAAACGCTATCCGCAATCTTGAAAAACAACAAAAGGAGATTGCAAAACAGGCACAGCTCGAAAGAGACAAAAAGAAGTCTGACCCAGAAAAAGTAAAGGAGTATGAACAGGCTTTAAAGGAAGCCAAAGATCAACAGAAAGAGCTGGTTGAGCAGCTTCGGGAGGATATTCTCGGGCTGGATGCAAAAAGCGCAGCAGAACAGCTCGGGCAGGCTTTTGTCGATGCTTTCAGAGAGGGAGAGGATGCAATTGAAGCATTCGGAAAGAAAGCGGATGACATTGTAGCAGATATCATGCAGAGGATGTTAGTACAGAAACTTCTTGAACAGCCTCTTGGAAACCTATTGGACAGATATACCAAAAAGTGGTATGATGACAGAGGAAATTTTATCGGGTTCGACACGGTGATCCGTGATGCTGATTCGATGGGAAAGGAAATTAAAGGATTGGGTGAAGGTTTCGCCAAAGCAATGGAAAGCCTTCCGGATGACATAAGGAAATACTTCACAGGAGAAGCATCAACACCAGGAGAGAAAGATTCATTGTCAGGAGCAATCAAAGGAGTTTCGGAAGAAACAGCATCAAAGCTTGGCGGGCAGATCAATGTAATGAGGATGAATCAGGCAGAAGCAAATGATTTACTAAGACAACAATTGATGCATCTATCTGTAATTGCAAGGAATTCCGAATTCAATAAATATATCAAGAGCATTGATGATCGTATGGCACGTATGGAAACAAGCGGTGGTTCACTAAGATCACAGGGTTTAATGTAAATTAAAGAGTATCGAAATAAGACATAAAGCAATGAGACTATCAAAGGAATTAGCAAAAATAGCAGGTAAAGCAGGAGCGTGCGAAAAAAGGCACGATGAACTTCTCGGGTTGACCGATAAAAGGGATATGATCAGAATGTATATTGATGAGATCGATTTCTGCATGGAAAACGATTATCCTGGCAATGAATTTATCAGGAAAAATTTCAAAGGGGTAATTGAACAGTATAACGTGTATCTCGATGATTACATCATGCTCGTTAATCCTGAAAAAACAGTTGCTCTTGGTGAAACAAAAGGCAACATTCAGTTTGATAATTATACCGTTGGTCGGGTATTCCTGAATCACAGTTCAAACGTGAAGATAAAAGCTAAAGATGATGCTTTTGTGATGATAGACATTTACGGTAATTCAGCCGTGCAGGTAGAAGCATCGGATAATTCAAAGGTATGTATTAACCGGTACGGCAACTCGGTAATTGTATTTTCCGAAAAAGATAATTCGAGGGTGAAGATTATTGAAAAGAAAAAACGCAATAGATATGAAGATAATATATAAATACAACAACATAGATCTTAAGACATACGGTGTGAGCGTTGCCAAAGGTCGGGGGTTTATCGGGAAGCCTGAGCGAAAGGAACCTAAGAAGTATGAGTTTCCTGATGAACACGGTTTTACGCCTGATCTCGCAGTACCGGTTTTCAAGGAGCGGACAATAACACTCGACTGTTACATAATAGGTAGCAGCGCAACTGATCTTGTTACTAAATTCAACACATTCTCAACTGCTATGCTGGGGGTGACAGATTTAGTCGCATTTACGGTTGCAATTGATTCTACAACGGTGTTCACCGGAAATGTTTACACGTCAGGCATTTCGGAGTTGAACAAAACCTTTGATGAGGGAAAGAATGTAGGAACATTCACTTTAACTATTATCGAACCTAATCCAACTATATAATTATGATTGACTTTATCATACAAAAGGCAGGCGGGGAAACAATAAACCTTTACAGCAAGAATGCTTCTGCACTTTCAACTGTTACAAATGCCGAACAGTCATCGGCTCTGAACTCGGATGATATTGTTCGTGTTGCAGTTGATAGCGCAGTCAAGATCGCTTTTGATATCGGTGACAAAATGAATATATTAGGCCGCTGGTATAAAATCAACCGACTGCCAACAGTCAAGAAAACAGGCAACAGGCTTTTTACATACAACATAGAACTTGAAGGTGTGCAGTATGATCTTGCACGTGTTGTGTATGATCTGACAATCGATACAACAAGTAACGCCCTGCAGGATGTTCAGGCGGATATGTTAACAGGCAACCTTCAGAGGTTTGCAACGGTTCTTATTGCTAATGCCAACCGGGTGTTTCCGGGTAAATGGGTGTTAGGTGATTTTCCTGCAGGGACAGAGGACAAAACCCTTGTTTTTGGAGAGACGGACAATTGCTTACTGGTCCTTCAAAGGCTTTGCAGTGAATATAACACAGAATTTGAGATCATCCAAGCAGGTGATGCCAACACGCTTCATTTCAGGAAAGCAGGGCAGATTTATCCTTACACGTTTGAGTATGGGAAAGGCAAAGGATTGTACAGTCTTGAAAGGCTTAATGTTTCGACCTCTAATATTGTCACACGATTAAAAGTATACGGTGGCACACGCAACATCACAGCCAAATATCGTGCAGCACGTTTATGCCTGCCCGGTAAAACAAAAGGTCAATCATACATTCAGAAAACAGGTCCGGCAAATAATTATGGGATCTGGGAAGCCACGAAGATATTCGAGCATATCTATCCAAAACGCACAGGTACAGTTACAGCAATAGATTCAGGAAATGTCCTGAAGCTGACAGACAGCACAATGAATTTTGACCTGAACGAAAAGGAAGCGGACGGTATCACAACTAAATATCTGATTGAAGGGTCACCTGCAAAGATTCATTTCAATACAGGCAATCTTTCCGGGTATGAGTTCGAGATACAAAGTTATGATCATGCTACAAAAACATTTACCCTCAAACCTTTTGAGGATGAGAGGGGAGAGCGGTTCCCTTCTGAGAAATCATCTGCTTTTAAGTTTGCGGTCAATGACAAGTACGTTCTTCTTGATATAGCATTACCACAATCATATATTGATAATGCAGAGGAACAGCTTGCAGAAGAGGGAGATATATATTATGATCAGAACTCACAGCCAAAAGTGCAGTATTCGCTTGAGGTTGCAGAGGATTTTTTAAAAGAGCTTTCAGGGGCAGGAAGCATCACAAATATTTTCAGTGTTGGTGATTACATCCCTGTCAAAGATGCCGATATCGATGTTGACAAATCAGTACGTGTTCAGTCATTCACGCGTGATCTGCTCAATCCTTTTTCATACAAGCTCAATATATCCGACACTGTTACAACAAGCATAACGAACAGGGTGATATCTGAACTTATCGAGATTGATAAAATCACAAAAATCAATGACATAAAAAGTCAGGTTAAGGCTCGAAGGGACTGGAGAAGTGCACAGGAACTTTTAGACATGGTCTTTGACACAGAGGGAGACTATTACTCTGAAAAGATCAAACCGAATTCAATTGAGACATCGATGCTTGCAGTAGGAGCAAAATCAACTCAATTCGGTTTGGTAGGCACAGTTATTCAGGCCAACTACAACGGCAATAAGAATTCCGTAAATGTCAAAGGGGGAACACTTTCTCATTACGCAATTGAAGAAAGCGGAAGAAACTGGACGCTTGCAGATGGTACAACAACATTAACAGGCGATTCGACACCTTACTACATTTATGCAAAATGTCAGAAAGTGGGAACAGCGGGTTCAATAATATTCTCTACATCAAAAATTACAGTTGATGAAGATCCTTCGTTTTATCACTTCCTGATCGGAGTTGTTAATTCGGTTGATCCGACATTGAACGTCAGATCGGTTGCATTGACATATGGCTTTACAACTGTAAATGGAAAGTTTATCCGTACAGGCAGAATACAGAGCAATGACGGACTTACATACTTTGATCTTGATTTAGGCGAGATAGGGGGTAAGATCACATTTAGATCAACAGGAGGCACTGATGAAGATTTAGCTGAAATACTTGACGGTGTAAGCTCTGACATCCAAGAAGCCCAAGCCACAGCAGACGGTAAAAGTACTACCTTTTTAATTCAGCCAACTTCGTACAAGTTAGGCGATATGTGGGTTTTAAATGCCGATCAAACAGTCAATGGAATAGTCTATAAACAAGGAGATATACTTACAGCCACACAGGATAGCGCAACGTATAATCAGGCACATTGGGTCAAGAAAGTGAGATATACGGATGATACAGCGATTGATGAATTGGAGATTGGGAGTCGTAATTTCTGGTTGAACTCAGAGAAAATAGATGACATTCACAGAGTGTTATCATTCTCATCAAGAGATTTAACTGGACTTATCGAAGATGGTGCTGAAATGACAATTCAATTTGATATTGACGTGCCTGTTGGCTATGATTTTAGAATCTACAAAAGTAACACATCAACTGTACTATGGGGAACTTCTTCATTGACACAGGTATTTGCTAAGGTTCTTACTGCGGGCAAACAAACAATTAAAACTACATTCAATTTTGACTCCACAAAACCTTATATAATCCTATATAAGAATGATAGTGTATATCGTCGTGCTGATGTGTCATATCTAATGTTAGGTTTAGGCAACAAAGTGACTTGGAGCGAAGCCCCCGAAGATGTACAAGCGAGAATAAACACAGCTAAACAGGAAGCTTTGAGCGCAGCGAGCGATGCCCAATCAACTGCTGATTCACTCAAAGACTTCACGGATACGGCTTTCAGAGACGGCATTATTGATCGTTCAGAAAGTATTGCCATAGAGAAGTACAAAAACTCTCTTAACGAGGCAATGTCAAAAGCTGAAGCATCCTATAACAAGGTATATACAAATACATATTTAGAAGGTACTGCTAAAACATCGCTTTTAAATGCAAAAGTAAATTTGTGGGGACAACGTGATACGCTTTTAAGTGCAATCAATACAGCCATTTCAGGAGGCATAACTACACCTGCACAAAAAACAGCGGTTGATAACGCTTTTAGCACTTTCAACAATTTGATGACTGCATTCCAGAACGCCTTGGAAGAAGCAAACAAAGCTATACAAGCAAAGCTGGATGCTCTCTCGACAGAAAAGGTTGACAATTTGCAAATAGGTGGAAGGAATTTGTTTAACAAAAGCAAGCTCGTGGTAGGCTATCCGCAGGGAGCACCTGTAATACCGAGCATACCTATCAACAGCGATTACGGCTTTCAAATCACAGGCACAGCAGGAACGACAAATACGAGAATCAGGATTCCAGATGTGATTAGCGAGACAGGATGGTGGACTGTAAGTTGTGAAGTGCAAGGTAATTTTGGCAATTTGCCTTTCAGCATCAATATAGCAGGGATGCCCAAGAAAAGTTTTACAACTGGATTGGCTACAGAATGGAAGCGAGTTGAAATCACATCAAATGTATCAGGAGCCGAAAATTATGTGGAATTTGCAGATATTGGATATATTGTTTTTAAGGTCAGACGATTAAAAATTGAAAAAGCCAACAAAGCAACCGACTGGACAGAAGCACCTGAAGACTCACAAGCTGCCATCGAACAAGCCCAGCTCGCAGCAGACGGGTACATGCGGGCGAGGTATATAAGGGATTGGACGAAGGGAAATACCTCAAACAATCTTAATCAGTGGTCTGAAATTAAAATATTTAACAAGGCTGGGGTAAATATTGCGCTCGGAAAGATACCTGAAACTAACGGTGTGTGGAGTCCAACTCGCCCCGCTTCAAACGTTACGGATAATAACATTGACTCCAACGGGGCTACGAATGAAACCACGCCGATTGTAGAACATTACGCTAAAATAGATTTAGGCCAGATATACTACGACATAGACTATATCCAAGTTTGGCACCCTTACACTGACGGTCGTACCTACTACGGCACAAAAACAGAGATAAGCACAGACGGCGTTAACTGGACACCCGTTTTCGATTCTGCAAAAAGCGGGACTTACAAGGAAACGGCTGCGGGGAATATAATCTCATTCCGTCCTAACGAGGTTCTGGCAAAAGTGTTGAGAAGCGCAGCAACTACGGATAAGTTTTCAGGGTTTGATGGTGGCCTTGCAACCGCTGTCATAATGGAGATGAGAGAACCTTCAACCACCACAAGGGGAGATGCAACGGCAGGAATATCGGGCATTCAGGGAGCACAAAAAACACTGCCAGCTTTTTGGGCAGGTGGAACGTATGCTCAAGCGGTAGCTGGCACGGCAAAATCAATTGACAAGCACGACGGTTCAGGACACAGAGCTGGGGGTAAACTTTCTTGGGATGCTGCCGGAAACCTTACCGTAGAAGGTACGGTAAATGCAATCGACGGGGAATTTACGGGAATAGTGAAGGGAAACGCCGGATATTTCGAGGGGCTTGTAAGAAATCCATTTGTTGAGACCACTAATCAAACAACATGGTGGGGAGACGAGAGTGGTTTTCATCCTATTATAACAAACCCGGCAACGGCAAGCACAAATATAATAGCAAGGAACCTGCCTGGTGCTGGAAGAACATCTGTTAAGTTGCCAACAGAGGTAATCAATGGGTATAGAATATCAGTATTTAATGGTGAAACTGCTGATAACGGAGGTATAAATTCTTGGGGCAAAATAGAAATTTCAGCAGGCACTAAGCAGATATTGAATGCAAATTACGGTTTTACAACAGACATTGTCGATCAGTATAACGATCAACCGGGGACTATAAGTGTATTAACAGGAAGATCAAATCCAATATCGGCAAATTCAATGATTATAGACTTCGGGGAATACGTCGAGCTGGTCGGGGTTGGAAATATAGGATGGATTGTAACTAATAGGTTAAAAGCAAGGTAAATTATAAATCACAGTAAATGGGAACATCTGGATTAATGTCGATAATTTCTTTTTCAAATTCATCAATTATGTCGGATTCGCTTTTTCCGCAACAAAGAAAAAAAAAAAACTGGGGCAATCAATAGAAATAGAATTTTTTTCATGATTCAATAATTGAGTCTGCTCTGAAAACCCCATTTTTTCAAATTGCTGAAAAATGAAGTTTA
>JABNAD010000223.1_pt1 | contig 45249 bp, 40 predicted proteins | sample 7240381 | NCBI WGS metagenome assembly JABNAD01 (sample SAMN11332834, study PRJNA596920) | anaerobic digester metagenome | biome: digested sludge; isolation source: digested sewage sludge-derived enrichment culture grown on H2/CO2 | place: Germany: Goettingen
TATGCAAAATTTATGCTTGATTATTATTTGATCCACCGGATATTTGAAGTGACCCACCTTTTAGGTAGAACAACCCAGCCAAGCACATAAAAAGAAAAAGCCCTTAGCGTTTAAACCAAGGGCTTTTTTGCTGGGTGGAAGATGGGGCTCGAACCCACGACCTTCGGAACCACAATCCGACGCTCTAACCTACTGAGCTACATCCACCGTTTTTGCGAGTGCAAATGTAATAGATATTTCAATATTCACAATGGGAAGAGCCAAACTTTTTTGCAAAAAAATCGCAATACCATTTAATAATTGGAACATTTAAACTGGTGTAATGCCTATTGAGTTCTAAACCAGCATTTTTATACAACTCGCATGCTATAGCATTATACCCAATTGTATCAGAGGGTGGGCGTGCGTTTACCACTCTACCCAAGATGCGCTTCACTATGCCTTTAAAAAAGGCAGCATAAACCTGTTGTTTTGTTGCCTGCAACTCCTTTGCGAACACAACACCAGCAGGCAAAAAGTAAGAATCAACAAGAACCCTATTATATAAAGGCTTTAGAAACCTATGTTTAAACGGTAACACTTTAAAAAGATCAACAATCTCTGCATCAAAAAGGGGAAGAACGGTGCTATGCCCAAAAAAATCGTATGCCCTGCACGAGTTCACAATAAATTTTGCTTGGCGCTCCGTATAATCAATGGCCTCTAGGCGTGTAAAAGGAATGGCCGCCCCCAACATATCATAATGGTTTTCTAACTGTTGATACAACATTTTACGCTGCAATTTACTGCCACCAAAGTATCGATAAACGTTACTAAACAGGGTTGTCAGTAAAATCCTCCGTCCCATCCTATCCTGAAAAGGGGAAAGATGGCTACCGGCAACAAAATCGCCAGAATGACCAGCAATAAACACAGTGTTCTCAGCAAAACGTAGGGCATTAAGTGCTGGGTAATCCTGAAAAAAAGGCATTGAGGTCGCACCCGATGCAAACAATACATACTCATCAAAATCAGGCTGCCGAGCTAATCCCTTTATCAACGATTCATTGTAAACTACAGGAATCCATTTTACACCTAGGCGCCGAGCCACCTCTTTGGCCACGGCAAACTCAGGACTACTGGTACTTCCGTAAGTAAAAGCCGTAACATTCTTAACCCCGTTGCACACTAGCCACGCCAGTATAAAGCGGGAATCGTACCCCCCGCTAAGCGGAACAGCAATAGGCCTATCGCCAATAAACTGCATTGCTCGCTTCATGCTATTCTCCAGCGCAGAGGTTAGCATTGCGGCGGCATCGTTAAAACTAATGGAAGATAGGGCATCGGCACTAAAACTAAAGTAGCGCTCACTGCTAGTGCCCGCATCCTGAAACAAAGTGAAGCAACCCGCCTCAACCTGTCGCACATTGGCAAACAGGGTTCTACTGCCCAATGCATAGCCAGCCGATTGAAGCTGAAGCATAGCCACATCGTCCTGCCCTGCTTTTATATCGGCTAATGCGTAAGGAGAATCCGACACAACTACACTGTCACTCCCACCACCTCTGTAGAACAGGGGGAGCCCTCTTACCCTATCAACCAAGGCAAACGAGCCAAAAGAGAGCGTTCCCACCGCGCAAAAACGGCCATTAAGCGAAGCTGCCAACTGGCAAAGCGATTCACTGCAGGCACAAAGCGCCAACCTATTGGCAAAATCAGCCCCCTGCAAAAGTTCCCCCGATGAAAGGTGCGCGTAACCCTTTACCCAGATACCGCTACTAGAGTGCCATGCACCACCATACCGATACTCTGGGATAAACGTAAATTTGCCGGGAGAATCTGCCATAATCTACAATATCATTAAACGCACCATAAAAAGAGCCGCACAAGTTACGCCCCATCCCAGAACCACCTCAATGGCCAAGGGCAAAACGCCAACCCGTGCAAGCCTTAAATTATAGAATGCGAGAAAAACCCAAAAAAAGAAGCTTACCGCAGCAAAAAGGCCAACAGCAATTGCCTCCGACCCAAAAGCAAGGCTGCCAACTAGCAACGCTGCCACACGCAGGCAGAAAAGCGATGCGTTAAGCACTAAGCTCTGCCCCTGACGCTGCTGAACGGTAAAGAGCTTTGATAGCGGCGAACCAATTAGCACAAACAGCAACCAAGGACTTATTAGCTGCGCGTAAAGGCCAGACTGCACCCACTCCGCTCCAAAAAACAGTTCAAAAATGGCATCGCCAAAAACCATTAGTGTAGAGAAGGGAACTACACCCAACCAAAAAAGGAACCGGAATAGCCTACGAGTAATAAGGGATAGTTCCGGCGTACCTTCGGAAAGGATTGCTGCCTTGCGGAAAAAAACCTGCCCAATGGAGTTGCCAACCATGGCTACCGGCAGACTTAAGAACTTTTGTGGTAGCGCATACAATCCAACTGCCGATGACGAGAAAAAGGCTTGCAGCAACAGCACTGGCGATTGCACCGAAAGTTCATTGAGCAGCTGATCGGGCATTAGAAAAAGCGGGAATCTATAGTTCTGCTTGGCAACTTGCCAGGCTCTACGTAACGTAAAGGACTTTACTCCACTTACAATGTGCCTACTTATTAGCCTAAATTGAAATGCGGCAGCAACAAAATGTCCAACAAGCATGCCTATATACAAACCCAAACCGTGTTTAGCAAACCCTAAGGAAACCTGTGTTGCAACCATGCTAACCGAACGCAACAATCGGCCCTTGGATATTGCGCCATACCGTTGTACCCTATTCAAAAAGTAGTTTGATGTATTAAAAACACCCTGCAAAAGGACAAACACTGGAACTAGCAACCAACCAAACCCCAACAAGGTGCTTCCCCATGGAATTGCCAAAACAATCATCAATAGGATAGCAACAAAAGTCAACAAGGAGAACAGCACCGACAGCAGCATTGCTACTACAGAGAGCGTCTCGGCATCGCCATCGCTTTTTGCTGTAACAATAGCAAACTCGTAGCTACCCGTTGCCACTACAGACAGTAAACCTGCCACAGACGACATCAGCGCGTAGGTTCCAAAATCATCGGGAGTGTACAAACTAGCCAGAATTGGCCCTGAAAGAAACACCAAAATCTGTCCAAAAGCAGAGCCAAAGAACAGCTTAATAAAGCCATCCATAAAATCAGTTCCCAACCAGTCTTTTAGCTTACTCCACATCCGTAAAATAATGGGTTACGCATACCAATGCATGTCAAATGTAGAAAAACATCCTATATAATTTGATATTAGCTATCTTTCCAAAAAAAATGGAGAGATGAGCAGCAGCGCCAATCTACTTAGGATTAAAGAGTTAATTAAAACATACCGCAACGGAATTCTTGCCGATAGCATAAACCGCATGGGTTTATCGTACAAAATTAACTATGGAGTAAACGTTAACGACCTAAAGGAAATTGCCCAAGCCTTTAAGGGCGATCACCAACTAGCACTTATGCTATTTCAGGAGGATGCCCGTGAGTGCAAGCTCCTTGCCTCAATGATAGACGATCCCAACCAGGTTACCGGCGAGCAGATAGACCAATGGTCCGAAGAGTTTACCAACACCGAAATTGTTGAGCAAGTATGCTCTAATCTATTCTGGGCTACAGAGTACGCCCTATCCCGCAGCATTGAGTGGTGCCTTAGCGACAATGAGCTGCTTAACAAGGCAGGGCTTATAATTGCTGGAAAACGAGCCACCGACAAAACCATTAAGGATAGCATTTTTGAACCATACCTTGGCACCATTGAAAGCATTGCAGAAAGAGGAACCGACACAACCAGAAGCGCATGTGCTTACGCCCTAAGACAAATAGGACTAAGAAGCGATACTCTAAGGGCTAAGGTTATTGAAACTGCAGAACAGCTAACCCAACTAAACAACGAAAGCGCCGGCTGGATTGGCAGTCAAATCCTATTTGAGTTTACCGAGGAGTAACCTTTAGCGACTTTTTGTCACATAAAGCCACAGGCATATATTTTGATAGCGTAAAAACATAAATCATTATTCTTTTTTGAACATGAGCCTAATGCAATCATCAAACCCTGCGCTTAGCGACAGGATTTTTTCCAGAAGCCTTTCTGAATCCAGTTCAGAAACCATGACCGTTCAGGGAACGGTAAACAAAACCCTACTGATGCTTTTACTTGTGATTCTGGGAGCCGTTTATACCTGGAAGATTTTCTTTGAAAGCACAAACCCTTCATCGGTTTACACATGGATGCTTATTGGTGGTATTGGAGGATTTATCACATCGTTAGTAATAATATTTAAGCCCAAGACCTCAGCATACATTGCACCAGTTTACTCTATACTAGAAGGGTTATTCCTTGGAGGCATATCGGCTATATTTGCAGCCCAATACGGAGGTCCAATTGTAATGCAAGCCATTGCGCTAACCTTTGGAACCTTTTTGGTAATGCTAGCTGCTTACAAAACTGGCGTAATAAAAGCCACCCAAAAGTTTCGCACAGGTGTTATTGCTGCAACGGGTGCCATTGCCCTTGTGTACTTTGCAACTTGGATTTTAAGCATGTTTGGGTTAAACTCTATGGGCTATATTCATGGCAGCGGAACGGTAGGTATTGTAATTGGGTTTGTTGTAGTTATTGTTGCTGCGCTAAATCTTATTCTCGATTTCGATTTTATAGAGAAGGGTGCAGCAATGGGCGCACCTAAGCACATGGAGTGGTATGGAGCCTTTGGCTTAATGATTACCCTTGTATGGCTTTACATTGAAATACTAAAGCTACTTGCCCGATTCGCAAAAAAGAACTAGCCATTAGCATTAAAATTAACTTTATGCATTTTGTTTATTTGCATAATAGTTAATACATTTGCAAGCCAATTTTGAAAGTACCATTTTTGGAATAAGATAAACCAAGCAAAAAAATGAAAAAGGGAATTCATCCAGAGAATTACCGACTGGTGGCATTCAAAGACATGTCAAACGAGCATGTATTTATCACCAAATCGGCTGTAAACACCAAAGAAACCATTGAAGTTGACGGTGTTGAGTATCCTGTAATAAAGGTCGAAATTTCAAACACTTCGCACCCATTCTACACAGGCAAAATGAAACTTGTTGACACTGCAGGTCGTGTAGATAAGTTCATGAACCGCTACAAAAAGCACATGGATAACAGAACCAAGTAATTCTCTGAATTACTTTATAAGTTACAAAAAGCCCCTTTCATGGGGCTTTTTTGTTTTACAACAGATACAGCACTTCCCCATTACTCCATTGTACCAACCATACGCTAACGTTACGCCAATACAGCAAAAAGTCACAACCCTTACCGTAACTATAATGCACTACTCCAACAATCTCAATTGCTAAAAAATTATCTTTGCACTTTAGCATAAGCAGAAAAAGGGATAACCAAAATATTTAGCCATGAGCAACACTACCATAGTTTTATTCGACGACAAGCGCCGCGAGCATCTACTTCCACTAACCTTTACCCGCCCTGTTGCCGACATAAGAATAGGGATTCTTACCATAAGGGAGAAGTGGGAACAGGTAATGGAGACTAGCTGCGGATACCTAACCGATGATTACCTAAGCAAGAAGTTCACTACAGGGAATGCTGGCAACAGCATACTGCTAATTAACGGAGGATTTATCCCCACTACCGAGCTTACCAACCAGATTAAAAGCCTTGAGCAAAATTCGGCGCTAACACATAAAGGAGCGGTTGTTGCCGCACGCACAGCAAGTATCCCAGCACTGGAGGCCATATCGCCACAGCTATTTACAAGCTGCATAGAAATTGAAGAGCCGCTTTTTCAGGTAGAAAGACCTTGGGATATATTCTCTAAAAACGGCATTGCCCTTGAAAAGGACTTTGAGCTGATTACAAAGGGCAGAAAATCGGCACCCATATCAAAAACCAACCAGGTAATTAGACCCGAGCGCGTGTTTATAGAGCATGGAGCCACTGTTGAGTGCGCCATACTTAACGCATCAACCGGTCCTATATACATTGCAAAGGATGCTGAGATTATGGAGGGCTCTATTGTGCGTGGGCCATTCTCTCTTGGCGAGCACTCCGCCCTAAAGATGGGTGCCAAAATCTATGGACCTACCACAATTGGGCCACACTCAAAGGTTGGTGGCGAGGTTAACAACAGCGTAATATTTGGCTTCTCAAACAAAGCCCACGATGGATTCCTTGGCAACTCCGTTCTAGGCGAATGGTGCAACCTTGGCGCCGACACCAATAACTCCAACCTAAAAAACAACTACGCACCGGTTAAGCTCTGGGATTACCCAACTGAGAGATTTGCCAATACTGGACTACAGTTTTGCGGACTTATAATGGGCGACCACTCAAAGTGCGGTATCAACACCATGTTTAACACAGGAACAGTGGTTGGCGTTAGCGCAAACATTTTTGGCAGCGGATTCCCTCGCAACTTCATCCCAAGCTTTTCTTGGGGTGGAGCACACGGATTTGAGGTTTACACCATGCCCAAGGTACTTCAAACCGTAAAAATTGTACTGAGCCGCAGAGGTTTGGAACTAGAACAAGTAGATATCGATATCCTAGCCCACATTTTTGAAGTGACACAAAAGTACAGGAAGTTTTAGCAACGCTTTTTTGGCACGCCGATTGACTACTATCTGTCGCGCAATAAAAAAGTGCGACAAGTGACATGTTGTCATTTTATCACACCCATAGAGAAAGGATAAATAATGAGCCGTAAGTTTAACGTCTTACTCAAAAATCTATACCAAGAGGATTCCATGGATCAAGATCAGGAATTCATTCCAATTATTTCAAGTGAGGATATGCCAGATATTAAGGAAGGAGATATGCCTACCCATTTGCCCATACTAGCACTTAGAAACGCGGTTCTTTTCCCTGGGGTGGTTACACCCATAACCATTGGACGGGAAAAGTCGACCAACCTAATAAAGAGCCTTACAGGCAAGAAAAAAATACTAGGAGCCATTTCGCAAATAGACCCCAACGTAGAAGAGCCAGAGCACAAAGATCTGTTCCGCGTTGGAACTGTTGCCCAAGTACTAAAAGTACTAGAAATGCCCGATGGCACTACCTCTGTAATCCTACAGGGATTAAGCCGCTTTGCGGTGAACGAGTTTACATCGGTTGACCCATTCTTTATGGCAAATGTTAGCCTTTTGGTTGACACCATGCCCGAAGAGGACGACCGAGAATTCAAGGCCATTGTTAGCTCAATTAAGGATATTGCGCTACGCATTATAAATCTTTCGCCCAACGTACCACCCGAGGCTGCTTTTGCCATAAAGAACATTGATGGCACCAAGTTCCTTGTAAACTTTATTTGCTCCAACAGCGAGCTCCCCGCAACCGAAAAACAAACGCTGCTTGAAAAGAACGACTTTAAGGAGCGTAGCATACAGCTGCTACAATCGCTTACCCGCGAGGTGCAACTGCTTGAGCTAAAGAACGACATCCAAACTAAGGTGAGGATGGATATGGATCAGCAGCAAAGGGAGTACTACCTGCACCAGCAAATGAAGACCATTCAAGACGAACTGGGTGGCAGTCCTATTGACCAAGAGATTGAAGAGCTAAAGAAGCGTGCCAAGGATAAAAAGTGGAGCAAAGAGGTTGCCGAGGTTTTTGACAAAGAGGTTGGCAAGCTGCACCGCATGAACCCTATGGCAGGTGAGTACTCCGTTCAGCTAAACTATGTTCAGCTGCTACTTGATTTGCCCTGGAACGAGTTTACCACCGATAACTTTGACCTAAAACGTGCCCAAAAAGTACTTGACGAAGATCACTTTGGCTTAGAGCAGGTTAAAGAGCGCATACTAGAGCACCTAGCTGTAATTAAGCTAAAGGGCGATATGAAAGCGCCAATAATTTGCCTATACGGCCCTCCAGGCGTTGGGAAAACATCACTTGGCAAATCTATAGCTAAGGCACTTAACAGAAAGTACGCGCGCATTTCGCTAGGTGGTTTACACGACGAATCGGAGATTCGTGGACACAGAAAAACCTACATTGGTGCAATGCCTGGTAGAATAATCCAAAACCTGAAGCGCGTAGGCTCGTCTAACCCTGTTTTTATACTTGACGAGATAGATAAGGTTGGCAAAGATTTTCACGGCGATCCAGCATCGGCGCTACTAGAGGTACTAGACCCCGAACAGAACAACGCCTTCCACGATAACTATCTTGAGGTTGAGTACGACCTATCGAAAGTGCTCTTTATAACCACAGCAAACGACATTGCCACCATAAGCCCTGCGCTGCGCGACCGAATGGAGATGATTGACGTGAGCGGTTACATAATGGAAGAGAAGGTTGAGATTGCCCGCAGGCACCTTATCCCTAACCAGCTAAAAGAGCACGGACTAGAGGATAAAAAGCTATCGCTCCCCAAAAAGGTTATTGAGGAGATTGTGGAGGGCTACACCCGCGAAAGCGGTGTGCGCACACTTAATCAGCGTATTGCAAAGGTGGTAAGACACTTCGCCAAGAAAGTGGCCTTTAACGAGGAACTTGAGGAGAAGGTTACCGTGGCCGATATTCACAAAATACTAGGGCATCCACGTTACTTAAAGGATACCTACCAAGGCAACGACTTGGCTGGAGTGGTAACTGGATTGGCCTGGACTGCCGTTGGAGGCGAAATTCTTTACGTTGAAACCAGCCTAAGTAGTGGCAAAGGGAACCTAACCATTACAGGTAACCTTGGCGATGTAATGAAGGAATCGGCAGTAATTGCCTACGAATACATTAAGGCACACAGCCAGATGCTAAACATATCGCCCGATATTTACGAGAAGTGGAACGTGCACATTCACGTTCCCGAAGGGGCAATACCCAAGGATGGCCCATCGGCTGGCATTACCATGGCTACATCGCTAGCATCGGCGTTTACCCAACGCAAGGTTAGGGAAAGCATTGCCATGACAGGCGAAATTACCCTTAGGGGAAAGGTTCTTCCCGTTGGAGGAATAAAGGAGAAGATTCTTGCAGCCAAAAGAGCTAACATAAAGGAGATTATTATTTCCAGAGACAACGAGAAGGATATTAAGGAGATAAAAGAGGTTTACCTTAAGGGGCTAACCTTCCACTACGTAGATAGCATAATGGACGTGATTAGCCACGCACTACTAAGCGAAAAGGTGAAAAACCCAATTAGCATCTCCTAATCAACCAAAACTGCTAAAGGTTAGAATGGGGCAACACAACCCATTCTAACCTTTCTTTTTAACCCCTTAGCTTATTAGCGCTCCTTGTGCAACATTGAGTTCGACAAAAAGCTATATCTTTCCGCAAAAATTACAGGCATGGATAAAATCGCCATATTCCCTGGATCGTTCGATCCGTTTACGGTAGGCCACGAAGCCGTAGTTAAAAGAGCGCTCTCGCTATTCGATACCATATACGTTGCCGTTGGGGTTAACACCAGCAAGAAATCGTTTTTCACACTGGAAAACAGGCTGGCTATAATTGCCAAAACCTTTGAACACGAGCCCAAAGTAAAAGCCATCAGCTACGAAGGGTTAACCGTTGAGCTGTGCAAATCGCTAAACGCCCAATTCCTGCTAAGGGGGCTAAGAACATCGGCCGACTTTGAGTTTGAACGTGCCATAGGACAGGTTAACAAGGCAATGAATCCAGCCATTGAAACGGTATTTCTACTTACCGCACCAGAGCACACGCCAATAAACTCAACCATTGTAAGAGATATCCTTTTGCACAAAGGCGATGCATCGCAATTTTTACCAAAAGCTATCGACATAAATAGCTACCTTCCCCGTTAATTACTGGAAAATAGCTCGCAATGAAAAATCTACTTATAAAAGCAGTTCTAATTACAGCACTTCTTCTACCATTCATAGCAAAAGGGCAATTGGTTACGCTTAAGGGGAAAGAGGCTAGCTATGCTGGGCAAGAGCTGGTATTTTACAAATACAGCGATTTGATAACCCTTACCGAGGAGGAGGTTGGACGCTGTAAGGTTAGCCGAAAGGGTGATTTTTCTTGCAAGATTAAAATTACAGAAACAACGTTTATTTACTCGCCACTGGGTGTTTACAAAGCATACCTGTTTGCCGAGCCAGGGAAAAGCTACGAGCTAATACTCCCCCAACGCGAGGATAAAACCGAAGCGCAGCGCCTAAACCCCTACTTTAGGGAGACCGACCTGCAAATTGGGATTGCCAACACCAACGAGAGCGACCTAAATTACACCACTAGTCAGTTTGATGCGCTTTTTAACCAAAACTTCGACAACATAGTTGAGAAAACATATAAAGGGGAGCTAAACCTTAGCATCGACTCTATTATTAATACCATAGAAAGTCTGTTTGCAGAGAATAGCAGCAGCTATTTTAGCAACTACCGTAAGTATCGCTATGGACTGCTTAAGCAGCTAACCCTTTACCAAAAAGCCAAAAGCATATCCAACGAGTACTTTTTAAACCAGCCCATACAGTACAACAACACAGCCTACATGGAGCTGTTCAATTTGGTTTACGACAAGTACTTTATCCACTTTGGCCGAACGCTGGCTGGAAAGGCAATTTTCGACAACATCTCGCAGCAACGCAGCTACAGCGCGCTTAAGCAAACGCTTGCCACCGACAGCATTTTAGCCAACGACACGCTAAAGGAGCTGGTAATACTTAAAAGCCTATACGGGGAGTTCTTCGACGATGAGTTCTCTCGCTCGGCGCTGCTAACCATACTCGACTCGCTTTACTTTAACACCAGAATACCCGAGCACCTAGTTATTGCAGAGAACATTAGATCCAGAGTAACAAAAATGCTCCCAGGCTTTGTTCCAACACAGTTTGAGCTAAAGGATCAGAATGGAAAAACCAAATCGCTAAACAGCTTTAAGGACAAGTACGTTTACCTTAACTTTTGCTCAACCACCAGCTACACCTGTTTACAGGATTTTGTTCTGCTTAAAAAGCTGTACGACAAGCATAGCAAGCACATTGAGATTGTTACCATTTGTGTTGACAGCAATGAGAACGACATGCAGGTGCTTCTAAAAAACACGGGTTACGACTGGACCTTTTTATACTACGGAAACAAACCAGAACTGGTAAAGGATTATGATGTTAGAGCCTACCCCACCTACTTCCTTATTGGCCCCGACAAAAAGCTTATTTGGTCGCCAGCGCCATCGCCACGAGAGGATGTTGAGGTAAGGCTATTCAACCTACTCCGCTCGAAAGGGGAGATTTAAACCACGCCAGCCGCTCTAAACACATCAACCACCGAGCCAAAGGAGTCGCTCATAAGCGCAGGAATTTCCTGTGCGGGTAACCATAATGCCTGGGTTATATCCTCCTCAGCCTGTGGAACCAACTGCTCATTACCACTAAACTGCATTAGGTACCAAACCGTGCGCTTTAAATGCATAATGCTATTTATGGAGTAGGTATGATAAGTATCTATTAAATGCCGAGTAATGGCAATGCTTTCAATTCCGCACTCCTCCGTTACCTCCCTTAGGGCAGCAACATCAAGCGGCTCGTCCACCTCAACCTTTCCCTTAGGCAAATCCCAATGTCCGCGCCGCCTAATAAGCAGGTACTCGCCTTTAGCGTTTTGAACCAGCCCACCCGCAGCATCAACTAGAGTAAATGCCTGCTCAAAATCCTTTAAACAAGCCTTAACATCCGAGGCAATAACAAAAACGTTAAAAAGCTGCGAAGAGCTTTTGAAAAATTGAAGTACCTTTGGAACCGTGTTCTTACCATCGTAGGACATAAGGATATCGTTATGCACAGAGTAATCCATGCTAAGCTGGTCTGTAATAACGAGTCGCCTATTGTTAAAATAAATTGAATGCGATATAGCCATGACTAGGAATGATGTTGTAAAAAATTTACTCCAAATTAATGCAATTAAATTAAATCCATCAAACCCTTTTACATGGGCATCGGGATGGAAATCGCCTATTTACTGCGATAACAGAAAAACCCTGTCGTACCCAGCTGTGCGTAACCTAATTTGCGACAAATTTGCTGAGCTAATTAGGGCTAAGTACCCAAATGCCGAGGTTATTGCAGGTGTTGCCACTGGCGCTATTGCCCACGGAATGCTTGTTGCCGATAGGCTAAACCTTCCGTTTGTTTACATCCGCTCTGCTGCCAAAAAGCATGGACTAGAGAATCTTGTTGAGGGCGATATTAAGAGCGGCCAAAAAGTAGTAGTGGTTGAGGATTTGGTATCAACAGGCATGAGCAGCCTTGCTGCAGTTGAAGCGCTTCGCAAAATTGATTGCCAAGTGCTGGGTATGGTTGCCATTTTTACCTATGGGTTTAGCAAAGCTGCCGAAAGCTTTACCAATGCAAACGTTACCCTTGACACCCTTGCCAACTACAACGAACTAGTTGAGTATGGTGTTGAGCAAGGCTTTGTTAAAAGCGAGCACCTTGAAACGCTTAAGCAATGGAGAAACAACCCCGAAAGTTGGGGTGGCATTATAGGCTAGCAGTGCAACCAAACAAATAGTAATACACGAACTTCCATAATTTTTACAATGACTACGTTTGAAAGTAAAATAGTTGCAATTAAAAGAACCGACGAGGATATTTACAAAGTGCTATCCAGCTTCCAGAATTTTAGCCCTTTTATACCTGCCGATAAAATTGAGGACTGGGAGGCCACCGAAGATTCATGCAGCTTCACCATTAAGGGAATAGGCAAAACAGGACTTAAAATGGTGGAACGGGAACCATTCAAAACCATTAAGGTTGGTGGTGCCGATGGTGCGCCCCTTGACTTTAACCTTTGGATACAGCTAAAACAGGTTGCCCCATACGACACCCGCATGAAGATTACGGTAAAAGCAGAGCTTAACATGATGATGAAAATGCTCCTAAAGGATAAACTGCAAAAGGGAATTGATGCCATGGCCGATCAAATTGCAATGGCGTTTAACCGATAGCAACACCAAAATTTTAAAACGCGGATATCACTACACAGTAGAGTGTATCCGCGTTTTTTATGCGACAAACAGGTTGCTACAGAACAAAGGAAACCTCCTTAAACAGGTACTCGCGGGTTGAGCCATCAGCCAATTCAAGAACAAGCTCACCAGAGGGTTTTACCCACTTTATTCTAGCCTCAAACACACCATTAGCATCGCGATAGCTAAACCAATCCATCCTACGATATAGAGAGCCTAAATAGGAATCAACAACCTTAGAGGTGTTACCGCAACTTAGCGTATCGTACAAAAAGCCAATACACTTAAGAAGTTTATCGAGTTCAACAGGCAACCCAAAGGTTTTACCAGTAAGCAGCCTTAACGATACCGGGTTTGGCAAATCCAGTGAAAAGTTGGATTGATTAACGTTAACCCCAATGCCAACAATGGAAAAGCCAAAGGAGGAGCCACTAATGCTATTCTCAATCAGTATTCCCCCAAGTTTGCAATTATCCACATAAATATCGTTTGGCCACTTTATACAAGCAGGCAGGCTATAGCCTTTAAGCCACTCGCACACACCAAGAGCCACAGCCATAGAGAGCAAAAATTGGTTCTGCACTGCTAAGAAAGTAGGCCGTAAAACAAGGCTAAACGTTAGATTATCGCCAGGCTCACTTTCCCAGTAATTGCCACGCTGCCCCCTACCCTCGGTTTGCGATACGGCAGCAAAAACAGCCCCTTCAGCCACACCCTGTGCGCCTTTTGCAAAAGCATAATCGTTTGTTGAGCCCACAGAATCTAACCACTCAACCTTAAAATTTAGCATCGGAATTAAGTTTTACACAAAAGTACAAAATCCCCATTGCACATTACCTTTGTTAAAGAATAATAAAAAGCCAACAACACGTTGCGCCGCCACAATCTTCTCGCTTAATTGCAATTATTACAAACACACGCAAACCTTTTTTATAACATAAAAGAAGCAACACAACCAAAGGCAACAACAATAAACTAAACACCTAATTTAGCCGCATTGCTTAGACAAATTTTAATTACCTTTGTAAATTAAATTTAATTTGATTAATGACTAAGAAACAGCAAAAAACAAGCATTGAGCAATTATTAGCAACTATTGTTGATGCCATACAGGACAAGAAGGGAAGTAACATTGTTTCAATTGAGATAGGGAAATTGCCCAATGCCGTTTGTGAGTACTTTGTAATATGTCACGCAAATTCTACCACGCAGGTTAGCGCCATTGCCGATAATGTAGAAGACAAGGTGCTTGAGAATCACCACGAAAAGGTTTGGCAAAAAGCGGGTCACGATAATTCAATTTGGGTTGTTTTAGACTTTGTTGATATTGTTGTACACGTTTTCCAAAAAGAGTGGCGCGAATTTTATAGGCTCGAAGAGCTTTGGGCTGATGCTCAAATAAAAAAATACGAAGAAACAAACGCTTAGTGAGCACCATTTGATAGCAATTCGAACAAATGGCATATCCAAGCGTTTTTGAGAATACAAAAATGTGATACACATGACACCAAAAGACGCAAAGCAAGATAAGAACATCAACAAAGAAGGTAAGCCAGAGGGTGGAAGTAAATTCACCCCTCCAAAGTTTAATGTTTACTGGGTTTACATTATTATTATTGCTGCCATTTTTATTCTAAACTTCTTTTACAGCAGCAAAAATGCCTTGGAAACCAACTGGCACGAGGTTAAGAACCAGATGCTTGTTAAGGACGATGTTTCTAAATTGGTTGTAATTCGCAACCTTGGAAAAGTAGAGGTATTTATAAAAGAAGCTAGCTTAGAGAAGTACTCCGATAGATTAGGAACAGGAATGCGAGCTGTGCCAAAGGCTGGTCCGCACTTCTACTTCACCATTGGCTCTATAGAAACTTTTGAGAGACAGCTGGAGGAAGCACAGGTTGATAAAACCGAATCGGAAAAGATATACCCACAGTACGAGGAGCGCCAGAACTACCTTACCGAGATTATATACTGGGTACTACCCCTTCTTATCCTAGTAGGATTCTGGGTATTCATCTACCGCAGAATGAGCAAAGGAGCTGGTGGTCCTGGAGGCAATATTTTTAGCGTAGGCAAATCAAAAGCACAGCTGTTTGATAAAGAGTCTAACGTAAAAATCGACTTTACCGATGTTGCTGGCCTAGAAGAGGCTAAAGTAGAGATAATGGAAATTGTGGAGTTCCTAAAGAACCCAAAAAAGTTCACCGATCTTGGAGGCAAAATCCCCAAAGGAGCACTACTTGTAGGCCCTCCAGGTACAGGGAAAACCCTTCTTGCCAAAGCCGTTGCTGGCGAGGCTAACGTACCATTCTTTAGCATGTCTGGTTCCGATTTTGTGGAGATGTTTGTGGGCGTTGGGGCATCGCGTGTTCGCGACCTGTTTAAGCAGGCCAAGGAGAAGGCTCCATGTATTGTATTTATTGATGAGATTGATGCCATTGGCCGTGCCCGCGGCAAAAACGCAGGTTTCTCGTCCAACGATGAACGAGAAAACACCCTTAACCAGCTCCTTACCGAGATGGACGGGTTTGGTTCTAACCAAGGCGTAATAATCCTTGCTGCAACCAACCGTGCCGATATCCTTGACCGCGCTCTGCTCCGCGCAGGACGTTTCGACAGGCTAATACACGTGGAGCTGCCCGATTACAAGGAGCGCTTGGACATATTCAAAGTACACCTTAAGCCAATTAAGCTGGAGAAGGATTTCGATTTATCGTTCCTAGCAAAGCAAAGCCCTGGCTTCTCTGGAGCCGATATAGCCAATGTTTGTAACGAAGCTGCTCTTATTGCCGCAAGAAAGAACAAGCATTCGGTAGAAAAGCAAGATTTTCTCGATGCCATTGATAGGATTATTGGTGGAATGGAGAAAAAGAACAAGATTATCTCTAAGGAGGAAAAACGCGTAATAGCATTCCACGAGGCAGGACACGCCACCGTGAGCTGGCTACTGGAGCATGCCAACCCATTACTAAAGGTTAGCATCATTCCTCGCGGACGCTCACTGGGAGCAGCATGGTACTTACCCGAGGAAAGGCAAATTACCACCACAGAGCAGATGTTTGACGAAATGTGCTCTGCACTTGGAGGTAGGGCTTCGGAAGAGGTTGTCTTTAATAAAATATCAACAGGTGCACTAAACGACCTTGAAAAGGTAACCAAGCAGGCATATGCCATGGTTGCGTACTTTGGAATGGGAACAGCGCTAAAGAACATTAGCTTCTACGACTCGTCGGGGCAATCGGAATACGCATTCTCTAAGCCTTATAGCGAAAAAACTGCCGAATCGATTGATGTTGAGGTGAAGGAGATAATAGGCAAGGCTTACGAACGCTCAACAAAAATCCTTAATGAAAATATTGAGGGGCTTAATAAGCTAGCCGATTTACTACTGGAGCGTGAAGTGATTTTTAGTGAAGACCTTGAGAACATTTTTGGCCCTCGTAAATCGCACAGCAGAGCCGAAGTGGTTACCAAAGGATTTGAGGAGAACGGCAACGACACAACATCAGCATAACCTATTCCCAAATAATACGTAAACCGATGACTGACGCTAACTGGAAGTGCATTTACACAACAGACAAGCCGTATCAAGCGGAAATTATTAAGCAGATGCTTGAAGAGAATGGCATTGAAGCGGTTGTAATGAACAAACAGGACTCCTCCTATCAAACCTTTGGATCGGCCGAAGTGTATGCACTAGAGGAGAACGCAGAAAAAGCTAAGGAACTGATTAATACATTTGAAATTTGACAACATTTGTAAAAAGAGCAATAAGCGGGGTGCTCTTTGTTTTAGCCATTGTAGGAGGGGTTTACTTAGGTAAAATCCCTTTCTTCATCATATTTATGGGGCTAATGCTAGCATCCCTTTTTGAGTTCTACAACCTTGCGCTAAAAGCTAAAATTAGGCCTCAAATACTTTTAGGGTTAATGTTTAGCGCTGCTCTTTTCTCGTCAACCTACTTTTACGCATCGGGTCGATTGGAGCCCATCACGTTTCTTGGGTTTCTTCCGCTTTTTGTAAGTATATTTATAATTGAGTTGTACCGGAACCACCAAAGGCCATTCCATAACATTGCCTATACCCTATTGGGGATACTTTACATTGGTTTGCCCTTTTCGTTGCTAAGCCTAATGGTTCTTAACAGCTCATCGTTTAACGTGTCGTACGACCCCAGCATTGCATTAGCATTTTTTGCCCTAACCTGGAGCAACGATACGGGAGCTTACCTTTTTGGCGTGAGCCTTGGAAAGCATAAAATGTTTCCCAGAATATCACCCAACAAATCTTGGGAAGGATTTATTGGAGGCATTGCCGTATCGGCCTTAGCAGCTTGGATTATAGCAATGTTCATTCAGCACATAAGCCTTTCGCACTGGCTTGTAATTGGTTTTATTACAGCTACCATGGGCGTTTTTGGCGACCTAGTAGAGTCCATGTTCAAGCGCAGCCTAGGAGTAAAAGACTCGGGAAAGTTCCTTCCTGGTCATGGCGGGTTGCTCGATAGATTTGATGCCATACTACTATCAACCCCTGTTGTAGTGGCTTACTTAGAAGTAATGATGTTAATTTAACCCCATAATAAAACTATGCTTATTCACAAAGAAGGGTATAAAATTGTAGGAACCACCCTGCTTATCCTAGCCGCAGTAAACCTTATTGCCTATTTTCTGGGAGGTGCCATTGCACTTTACATTGCATTAGTGCCCACAGTACTTTTGGCACTTTTTGTAGGTCACTTTTTCCGTGTTCCCAAAAGAGCCACACTCAGCAACCCTAACGTGGTATATGCGCCTGCCGATGGTACCGTATGTGCAATAGAAGAAGTTGAGGAGACCGAGTTCCTTGGAACCAAGTGCATTCAGGTATCAATATTCATGTCGGTTTGGAACGTGCACATCAACTGGTTCCCCATTAAGGGCAAGCCAATTTACTACAAGTATCACCCAGGTGCGTTTCTTGTGGCATGGCACCCAAAATCGTCAACGCTTAACGAAAGAACATCGTTGGCCATGGAAACCGAAAAGGGCACAAAAATTATGATGCGCCAAATTGCAGGCGCTCTTGCCCGTAGAATTGTGAACTACGCTGGCGACCTTAAGCCCCTTGAGCAAAACCAAGAGGTTGGATTCATTAAGTTTGGTTCTAGGGTGGATCTTTTCCTTCCCCTTGATGCTAAAATCAAGGTAAGCATGGATCAAAAAACCACTGGTACCCAAACCATAATTGCAGAGCTAGAGTAAGTATAAGGAGTAATATTTACCAACGGTAAAGCCTGTCGCAGCTAACGACAGGCTTTCCTGTTTATATTGATGATCATAGCAGGTGAGCTAGTCCACGTAACCAGAAAAAGAGATTCGCTTTACCTTTCCCTTGTCATCAAAAACAAACTTAAGAGTTCTGAGATCCGCTTCGGAGCTTATTTTTAAAGTATCGGTGCTACTGGCACCCTTGGGTAAATTGGTAAAAGCCGCCTGTACCTCTTCCCGGCTAGCGCCTACTGTTATGCCATTCCTAAGCTTAATACGCTTATCGAGAATTACACCTCCCAACAGCATCTCCCTATTAAAATGGGTTTTATAAATCATTACCGACGATTTGCGGGAGTACAACTTATAAATGGTGTCGCTCTTCTCAGGATAGTGTACATTTTTTCTAAGTACACGAGTCTCCTTTAGCCCAGGAAAATTTTTATGAAAATTCTTAACCGTCTCGGCAAAGCCGAATGGTTCATTAACAAAATCCTCTACAGCAACTGGCTGCACAGGAGCCTCAGCAACTTTATTGGAGACCTTACACGCTGCAACAATAAATAGCAGAGTAAGGGGTAGTATTAAACGTCTCATAGCAATCGCTTTTTGGTGGTTAATTATGAAAAGAACAGCTAAGCAGCTTAAATGTGCGATAGGAATGCAATAAAAATAGGAAAGCTATTGCTCAATGGCAATAGCTCTCCTCATTTTATGTTGTGCAGAGTTGCTTAATAATGGATTACAAAAAGAATAGCATTACCCCCCCTACTGCAATTACAGCACCAATAAGCTCCTTGGGATTAAACTTCTCCTTAAAGAAAATAACGGCAGGAGGAATAATAAGAACAGGAACAATAGACATAATTGCCGAAGCAACACCTGTTGAGGTAAATGTTACCGCCCACAACGAGAACGATACGCCAAGGAAAGGGCCAAAGAAGGCACCAATGGATAAACGGGTCATTGCCTCCTTGTTCTTGAGTGCAGCAAAAAGAGCCTTCCACCTATTGGTAAAAAGGAAGATTAGGGCAAAGCCAATAACCCCAGTAATTACCCTAATTTGCACCGACGCAAAAACATTGTACCCCTCGCCCATTCCAAACTTACTAAGAACCAGACCACCACCTTGTCCAACAGCACCACCAAAAGCCAACAGTAAACCGGTAATGGGATATGAAAACTTCACTTTCCGGCGCTTGCTGTTTCCATTTGTAACCTCATTCCCTGTGGCAACTTCAAGTTCAGGCACCTTAGCCTCACGCTTTAGTATAACCAAGGCAATACCAGCAAATGTTAAAACCATAGCAATGGCCTCCTTAACAGAAAGGCTTTCGCCAAGAAGCATCCAGCCTATAAGTGCAGCAATAGGAGGTGCTAGAGCCATAATAAGCATGGAAATACGCGCACCAATTAGCACATAGGCACGAAACAAGAATAAATCGCCTAATACAAAGCCAACCAACCCCGAAAGGGATAGCCAAATCCACTGATGAGCACCAGCATCGGTTGGGAACGCAACACCCCGTGCAAACCAGTTTAATAAGGATAGAAAAACAAAGGCCATGCACAATCGGATAAGATTTACCGATAGTGACCCCACCTTTTTACCAGCCGACTCGAATGCCAGCGCAGTGATTGTCCAGAAAAACGCTGTTATCAACGCAGTAAATTCACCCTGATGTGAAGCAAACATATAATTGAATTAGAGATGATTATTTCCGTTTAGCAAAGGAACAGAGCTTTGACATAGGAACCATTAAAACGTTTAAGTGTTTACAAAACAATTTGAATTAGGCACTACGAAGCATATAACCCTCTGCCATTTTGTTTTTTTACAAATTTGCGCTAGGTTTGATACACATTAACCAGCCATATGAACAAACTAGCCAAGTATATAATACTTAGCGCAGTAGTTGCGCTTATTGGGTTTCTCCTTTGGTACTTCTCTAACATTGTTGCTTACATTCTAATTTCAGCAGTACTATCGCTAGTAGGGAAGCCGCTGGTTGATATACTATGCCGAATAAAAATTAGGGGATGGAGCCCCCCTAAAGCCTTAGCTGCATCGGTCTCGCTGGTAGCACTTTGGACTGTATTCATCCTCTTCTTTCGCATAATGATACCCCTAGTGGTAAGCCAAGCCAACGAGCTAAGTTCGGTAAACGTTACCCAAATGGTTGAGAACTTTTCGGAGCCCATTGAGAGGTTTGAGAGTATAATGCACGAGTACCTGCCAGCATCGGCACAAGCATTCTCCGTTAAAGCATTTATAATAGATAAGGTTAGCAGTTTTTTTAATGTGGCCATGCTCACCAATTTTTTTAGTTCCACAGCCAACATCCTAATAAGCATAGTAATTGCAGCTTTCTCGGTATCGTTTATAACCTTCTTCTTTTTAAAGGATGAGAACCTTTTTTACGAAGGAGTTCTTATTCTTTTCCCCGAACGCTATGAGAGCAACATAAGGCACGCCTTATCGAGCATAAATAAGCTTTTAATGCGATACTTTATTGGCATATTCATACAAAGTTTAGCAATAATGACCCTCAATACAATTGGGCTAACCATTGTTGGGGTAAGGTTTGAAACGGCCGTTGTTATGGGACTGCTAGCAGGTGTTTTAAATGTGCTACCATACGTTGGGCCACTAATGGGAACAATGCTAGGAACGCTAATTGGCATAGCCACCAATCTACAGCTCGACTTTAGCAGCCAGCTACTACCGCTAACCATATACATGCTAGCAGTTTTCCTTACCGTTCAGCTAATGGATAACATCATATTCCAACCCCTAATATTCTCGAATAGCGTAAATGCCCACCCCCTAGAAATCTTTATAGTGCTACTAATTGCCGGCAGCGTTGGCGGAATACTTGGTATGCTACTAGCCATTCCTGGTTACACCGTTATTAGGGTTTTTGGCAAAGAATTTTTCAACAATTTCAGGGTGGTAAAGAAATTAACGCAAAAAATATAACGCCTTATTTACGGCAAATATTAATTTTACTGTTTAATACGAAACCAAATAGAAATGGGCAGGTTAGCAAAATATCTTTTAGTAACAATAGCAATGGTTTTATCTGGCATTGCAGCACAATCTCAAGATCAATACTTTGGCATTCAGCTAAAAGAGGTAACCGATCCTACTACTCAAGCAATAATTAAGTTTATTCCAGCACTACCAGAAACCGCCACCTTAGTAAAGTGGGAGTTTGGGCAAGGCGGCGCAACGTCTACCGAAGAGTCGCCAGAGCACACCTACCCCATTTCGTTGGGAGGCGATGAGTTTACCGTATCGCTAGTATACTCCATTGATGGGGTACAAAGCACGTACACTCAAACCATAAAGGCCAACTCTGCATTTTTTGTGGTAAGGCTTGATAAGAATTTGGATTCGCTAGCAACATTCAAAAGGATACTTACAAGCGCATTCCGTTTTGCCGATAATCTGGCAACGGGCAACATGAGATTTGAATGGAGCATTGATGGCGTACAGCCAACCAATGCCAGTTACCCTAACCTTTACTACACGTTCCCAAACGGCGGCACCTATATAGTGAATCTTAAAGCATGGAACATTGCCGATGCAACAAAATCAGTTGAATACTCTGAAACGGTAACCATTAAACCCGTGTTTGGCGGAGCAACAAAAATCCAATTAGAGAATATACCTAACGTATTTACACCCAATGGCGACGGCATTAACGACTTTTTTGCAGTACAAACAAGTGGCTTATCGAGAATGGTGCTTAGGGTGTTTACCCGTTCGGGAGCACTGGTACACGAGAATACAGCCAATGTAATACAGTGGGACGGAAAAAATCAGATGGGCAATGAGCTTCCTGAGGGAATCTATTTCTATGTAATTGAGGATTTAGACAACAATTACGAGACAGCAAAAGGATTTGTTTACATCCTTAAAGGGAACAATTAGCCGATATTTGCGTTATTGAGCTGTGCTAGCCCAAAAGGCTGTATTTTATAGAAATCTATTTATACATCGGGAAAAAACCTGATAGAACACCCCACATTAACCAACGCAAATGGAGAAGAAAAAAAACATCTTTCTAAGAGCTTTTAACTTCTACTACGAAGGATTTAGAAGTATGACCCTAGGTAAAACCCTATGGGCCATAATCCTTATTAAGCTCTTTATCATGTTCGTTATCCTCAAAATTTTCTTTTTCCCTAACATTCTAAAAAGGGATTTTAAAACCGACGAGGAGCGGAGCAACCACGTAATAGAACAGCTAACCAACCAAAACTAAATCTATGATAGAAAACCTGGACCTATCCTTGGTAAACTGGTCGCGGGCACAATTTGCCCTTACGGCCATGTACCATTGGATATTTGTGCCCCTAACCCTGGGCTTGGCCTACATTATGGCCTTTATGGAAACCATGTACTACAAAACTGGTGATGAACACTGGAAGCGCACCACCAAGTTCTGGCAAACACTATTTGGAGTAAACTTTGCCATTGGTGTAGCCACCGGACTAATTCTTGAGTTTGAGTTTGGTACCAACTGGAGTAACTACTCGTGGTTTGTGGGCGATATTTTTGGTGCACCACTAGCCATTGAGGGAATAATGGCCTTCTTTATGGAGTCCACCTTTATTGCTGTTATGTTTTTTGGATGGAACAAGGTTAGCAAAAAGTTCCACCTAATATCAACATGGCTTGTTGCTCTGGGTGCAAACCTGTCGGCGCTGTGGATTCTTGTTGCCAATGCGTGGATGCAGTATCCCGCTGGTATGCACTTTAACCCCGACACAGCCCGCAACGAGATGGTTAACTTTTGGGAAGTGCTATTCTCACCCGTTGCCATAAACAAGTTCCTACACACCATAACATCAGGATACGTTCTGGCTGCCATATTTGTAATTGGAGTAAGCGCGTGGTTCCTGCTTAAAAAGCGTGAGGTTAAAATGGCTAAGCACAGCATTGTAATTGCTGCCACATTTGGTCTTTTATCTTCACTATTCCTTGCATTTACTGGAGATGGATCGGCATATCAGGTTGCACAAAAGCAGCCCATGAAGCTAGCTGCCATGGAAGGCCTGTACAAAGGGCAAGAGGGCGCTGGACTTGTTGCCATAGGTGCGCTAACCCCAGGTAAGGAGTACAACGACAACAAGGAGCCATTTATCTTTAAGATAGAAATCCCCAAAATGCTATCGTTGCTTGGCTACCGTAATGCCGATGCATTTGTTCCAGGGATAAACGATATTGTTGAGGGCGGATACGCCTACACCGATGCCAACGGAGAGCCTCAAATAGCCCTATCGGCAGAGCAGAAGATGGCCCGAGGTAAAATTGCCATACAGGCACTTGCCGACTATAAAGCCGCATCGGACGAGGGAAACACAGAGATGATGGAGTACCACAAAGCCATTCTTCAGGAGAACTTTGCGTACTTTGGCTATGGATACCTAAACGATCCTAAAAGCATAATACCAAACGTACCCCTAACCTTCTACAGCTTTAGGGTGATGGTTGGCCTTGGATTCCTATTTATTGGGTTCTTTGCCCTAATCCTGTTCCTTGCCCTTAACAACAGGGTTCGTCGTTACAACTGGTTGCTATGGGTATCAGTATTTATGGTACCATTGGCATACATTGCCAGCCAAGCAGGTTGGATTGTGGCCGAGGTTGGCCGTCAGCCATGGGTAATTCAGGATATTCTACCTACCGTTGCTGCCGTTTCGCGCATTGATGCGGGCGCAGTTCAGGTTACCTTTATTCTTTTCGCAGTAATATTTACCGCACTGCTAATTGCTGAGGTAAGCATTATGATTAAGCAAATTAAAATTGGACCTAAATAACGGAGGAAGATACCATGATTGACACAACTTACATATTCCTACAGCACTACTGGTGGTTTATTGTATCGCTACTGGGTGCGTTGCTGGTTTTCCTTCTGTTTGTACAGGGCGGACAAACCCTTATTTACACCCTTGGCAAAACCGATAATGAGCGCACAATGCTTGTTAATGCGCTTGGCCGCAAATGGGAGTACACCTTTACCACGCTGGTAACCTTTGGTGGAGCGTTCTTTGCATCGTTCCCACTATTCTACTCAACCAGCTTTGGTGGCGCATACTGGGTGTGGATGGCCATTCTTTTCTGCTTTATTATTCAGGCCATATCGTACGAGTACCGCTCAAAACCCAATAACGTTCTGGGAAAAAGGACCTTTGAAACATTCCTTTTCATAAACGGCTTGGTGGGCACCATTCTACTAGGCACCGCCGTTGCCACATTCTTTACGGGGTCTATGTTTTCTGTTGATAAGATGAATCTTACCAACCTTAGCAACCCCATAATATCATCGTGGGAAACACCTTGGCACGGGCTTGAGGCTGCACTTAACCTGCACAACCTATCGCTTGGACTTGCCGTTTTCTTCCTTGCCAGAGTGCTTGCGCTGCAATACTTTATTAACATGGTTGATGATATCTCCATATCAACCAGAGCCCGCAAGCAGATGTGGTTTAACGCAATCCCTTTTGTTGTGCTATTCCTAGTGTTTGCCATTTGGCTGATGCTCCGCGATGGATTTGCCGTAAACCCAGACAACGCAATGGTTTACATGGAGCCATACAAGTACTTTAAAAACCTGATAGAGATGCCTACCCTACTAGTAATGCTACTGCTAGGTGTAGTGCTTGTGCTGTTTGGCATTTACAAATCGATGCTAACGGGTAGCATAAAGGGAGTTTGGTACACTGGCATTGGCACAGTGGCCACAGTGCTTGCGCTACTGCTAGTTGCCGGTTACAACAACACCGCCTACTACCCATCTACTTTCGATTTGCAGAGCTCGCTAACCATTTTTAACAGCTCGTCGAGCAAGTTTACGCTAACCGTTATGAGCTACGTATCCATAATGGTTCCTTTTGTAGTTGCCTACATATGGTATGCGTGGAAAAGCATCAACAATAAGAAGATTGATGCAGAGGAGATGCAAAACGAGAGTCACAAATACTAAAACATTAAGTCATGAAATACCTACCCCAAATACTTATGCTTTTATCGTGGCCCGTGCTAATTTACGTTAGCTATAAGCTTTCTATCATGGCAATTAAGTTCTACGATAAGAAATGCTCAGGCCAAGCAGAATAGACCTCTTACATTTCAAATAGAAGGAAAGGGCGTGGCGGTTGTCGCGCCCTTACTTTTTGGCTAAGCTATTAGGAGATTGATGATTGTAATTGATTATGGACTACAACATATTAATGGGTTCACAGAATACATCATCAACAAAAAAACTCTTACGCACCACACCTCCCTCTTGCTATCGCCGATTAAACATAAATACATACCTTTGCCAATTCCAATTGCACTACGATGGATAAGCTAAACATAGAACCATTAAGCAGCTGGCCAGGCTATGCTGGTCAATCGCCATATATTATTGCTGGGCCTTGCAGCGCCGAGAGCCGCGAACAGGTACTGGCAACAGCCACCCAACTTGCCGCAACAGGTAAGGTACACGCGCTTAGGGCTGGTGTATGGAAACCCCGTTCTCGTCCAGGAGCCTTTGAAGGTGCTGGTATCGAGGCACTAGAGTGGTTACAGGAGGCAAAAAATCAAACTGGATTAGCCCTTGCCATTGAGGTTGCAACCCCACAGCATGCTGAGCAGGCGCTAAAATATGGTATAGATATACTATGGGTGGGTGCACGTACGGTATCTAACCCATTCTCGGTAGAGCAGCTTGCCAACGCATTACGAGGCACCAGTGCTTACGTAATGGTTAAAAATCCCGTTAACCCCGATTTAGAACTTTGGATTGGTGCCATTGAGCGGCTATACCGCTCGGGCATTACCCGCCTAGCCGCAATACACCGTGGATTCTTCCCCTTTGAGAAAACCACGCTACGCAACCTACCCAAGTGGGAAATAACCATAGACCTGCGAAGCCGCATGCCAAACCTACCCATTATATGCGACCCCAGTCACATTGCAGGCAAGGCATCAATTGTTCCAACCATTGCGCAAAAAGCCATAGACCTTATGGCCGATGGCCTAATGGTAGAGGTTCACAACAATCCCAAAGTAGCCCTTAGCGATGCGCAGCAGCAGCTTACCCCCAGCGCGTTTAACGATATGCTTAACGCACTATCCATTAAAAGCAGCACAACAAGCGATACACCTTTCTGTGACAAGCTAAAGCAGTTTCGTTCTAAAATAGACTCCATAGACCAGCAGCTACTGGAACTGCTTGCGCAGCGCATGAATATAGTTAAGGAGATAGGCGAGTTTAAAAAGCAGTGCAACGTAAAACCTTATCAGGAGAGCCGTTGGGAGAATATTGTTGACTCAAGGGTGCAGTACGGCCTGCAGATTGGCCTTAGCGAGGAGTATATAAAAAGCCTGCTTCAGCTGGTTCACAAGGAATCCATACGGAAGCAGGCTGAAATAATGGACACCGATAGCAACGGTAACGCTTAGGCGTTACTCGTTAACCTCGGTTAGAGTATATTCGTAGCCTTCCATTACAGGGTTAGAAAGCACTTTAGAGCAAACCTCATTCACTCTTTTCATGGCTTCTTCTTCAGATGAAGCTTCAACTTCAAGAGTAACGTGCTTACCAATGCGCACATTGTTCATTTCGGCATAACCCATGTTGTGAAGGGTCATTCCAACAGCTTTACCCTGTGGGTCGAGCAACGCCTTAAGTGGCATTACGTTGATTTCGGCAAGGAATTTCATCGGTATATTATTTGGTAGTTTTCTGCTTAACGAGGGCAAAACTAACAAAAAAAGGTGTACGGCGGTAGGGATTGGCAAAGAAATATCAGCCTAACTGATTGCGGTTGTGATTTAAATATCAAGATATCCGCACTCTACAACGCATCAAATTTCCTCACTAAAAATATATTCCAAAACCGATGGCCATAAAGTTATAGGTTGGGGTAGCTATTTTAAGATGTTCGTAGCCCGCAGTAAAGTAGTAATTCTTTACATGGTAGTTAAGCTGCGCCTCAAACTCATTAACGTCGTTACTATTTATCCAGCCCCACCGCATTGCGCTAGATAGGCTAAAGTGCTTACCCAAAAACACCTCGGCGTTTACGCCAATGGATAAGCCACCCTTTTTAACATCATTCCCCACATACTTACCTCCAAGGGTCCACCCCAAGTTGAAGCGCTCAAAGCGCAACCTATCGTAGCCCAAGTTAAAATCGAACAGGGACAGATGCGAATACCCGTTGGGTACACCATTTCGCTCCCACAGCTGGTAATAATCGGTTTGCATGTACAAGAAACGGAACGGCCTAAACTTAACCTTTAGGTGGTTACCATAAACACTTGATGGGCTTAACAGGATTTTATTCTCCAAGTCGAGACGCATTAGTTTGGGGTCATCGGTAAGCGTTGCATCGTAATTCCCCGAAATCCCGTTATATAGCGGATAAGGTGCTAAATCGTTATACAGATGATCCTCGTAATTGTAGTTACCCACCACAGAATAGTAGGCTACATACATCATAGCCTGCATAATTAAATCCTCAAAAAAGTTATCGGAACCGCTGTAGCCATCGCTATATGATGTATCGGTGGCACGCCTGTCGCGCTTTGTGCGGTTCCCCTCCTTTAGTTCATCCTTAGACTGGTCTATTTTACTCTGAGCAAAAAGGCTACCGGCTAGAACTTGAATTGATAGTAGTAATACCAGAATTTTAGCAAATCCCTTCATAAGTGTATTGTCAATTTTAAATATATGGTAATACCCACCTATGCCTGCATAGAGCAATTAGCGTAGAATGGGAAAATATCGTTTACAAATAGAATGCCTAACGCGCGGGTTCTATCATCCAAAAAAGAAGGGAAAGCAGAATATAAAGTAAAATAACAAACGATAACGAAGCCATACCAAAAACAGCAACCAGCACAACTATTCCGCATAGTAGGATTAGCTGTTTATATGCCGATTTTACCGATAGCGATTTTAGCTTAAGCGAGAACATGGGCAGGTTGCACACTAGCAATCCAGACATAACCAGCGTAAGCGCAATTAGCACCACAGGCGATGAGGTTATAGTCTGGAACAAGCCACCCCACGAGCTGTTAAGCCCAAACACCAAACCCACAATAAGCATGGCATTAGCTGGCGTTGGCAATCCTATAAACGATGAGGTTTGGCGCTCGTCCAAATTAAATATGCCCAATCGTAGCGATGAGAATGCGGCCATAATAAAGGGTACAGCCAGTAGGAAGTGCCCCGTCGTAAACCCTTCGGAACCAGAAATTCCTAACGCAGCCTTTAACAAGTGAAAAAGAATAATTGATGGAGCAACACCAAAGCTCACCACATCCGATAGCGAGTCCAGTTCCTTACCCAACGGCGAGTACGCGCCCAAGAGTCGCGCAGTAAAACCATCGAAAAAATCGAACACCGCAGCAATTACAATTAGCCAACCAGCCAAGTATAAATTCCCTTCGAATGCCGATACAATGGCCAAGCATCCCGATACTAGGTTTAGTAGTGTAATAACATTTGGAATGTGCCTTACTACTCCTTTTGCATTTGTCATAACAGCCCCTTTCTTCACAATATTTTCAACAAAAATAAGTTAAAATGCTGTGGTTGGTATTAAACTTTTGAATTTGTAAGTTTACAACCATAAATAATTGCATTTTTAGGCACTACCGCAGCATGCGCAAACAAGCATCAGTAAAAGTATTTCGCCTTTTTGCACTAGCGTTTCTAGTGCTATGGGTGGTTGTTACCAAAGGCCAATCTAAGTATAGCAACGATTTTTTGAATATTGGCGCCGGAAGCCGATGGATGGGCATGGGTAACTCTGGCGTAGCCCTTAGCAACGATGCTAGCGCCAGCTACTGGAACCCCGCTGGGCTACTTAGCCTTGAGCAAAAGTACGATGTTACCCTAATGCATGCCAGCTACTTTGCGGGCATGGCTGGCTACAATCACCTTGGATTTGCGTATAAGCCAGACTCCACATCGGCGCTGGGAATTACCGCAATACGTTTTGGTGTTGATGATATCCCCAACACCACCGACCTTATGGATAGCGAGGGCAACATTAGCTACGACCGCATAAAGATGTTCTCCGTTGCCGATTACGCCTTCCTGCTAAGCTACGCGCATCAGCTGCCCATAAAAGGGCTTCAAATTGGCGGTAACGCCAAAATAGTGTACCGTTCCGTTGGCCCATTTGCATCGGCATGGGGTTTTGGCTTTGATGTTGGCCTTAGGTACCAGCTTAGCAACTGGCGCTTTGGTGCAAATCTGCGCGATGCAACATCAACAGTTAACATATGGAGCTTTAACAACGATGAGCTGGAGATAACCGTTGGCGATAGCACCTTTAACACCGCCCCAGCCGAGAACTTTGAGCTAACCATTCCATCGCTATCATTGGGTGTTGGTAGGGAGTTTACCCTATCGGCACGGATTAAGCTGGCCGCCGAGGTTGGTGCCACAACCTACTTTGATGGCGAGCGTAACAGCCTTATAGCATCCAGCTTTGCAAGCATTGACCCACGCGCAGGCGTTGAGGTGCGGTACATGGAGGTTGTTGCCATTAGAGCTGGCATTGGAAACATACAGAAAACCCAAGGCTTTACCAGCGATGGCTACATACTACAGCCTAATATTGGCATTGGCCTCCGCTTTAAGGGCATCTCCCTAGACTACGCGCTAACCAACGCAGGCAGCACAGGGTACTCAAGGTACTCAAACATATTCTCGCTCTCGTGGAGCTTTGATAGGGTGAGGATTGGGAAATAGGGTCAAAACTCAGCTGCAAGTCAACATTGATTAGCAGCAATACACATAAAATAAAACTCGGCCCCTTTATCTTTGTGTAATTTTATTTTGCTAATGGGGCTTTGACTACGTCGAGCTCGCAAAGAACGCTCGGTTGCCCCAAACCCCACTTACTTTCTTGTCTTAAAACAAGAAAGTAAGCAAAGAAATTCAAGGCTTCGCCTGCCTCACTCGAAAAACTACGCGTTGTCTCGTTAAAAACGAGACTTCCTCGCAAAGGACACTCGGTCGTGAAAATCTGAACTTGCACCTCCCTTCGGTCGGTGGTTGCCTTCGGCGAGCTCGCAAAGAACGCTCGGTTCAAACAGCAGATTTTTTTAACGCCCCCTTTGCTTGTTTTTCGGCTCACCAGCCGAGGCCGAGGTTAAGCCAAAAGGTAGATATCCTTTCAAAACATTATTAGTTTATAAATTGTACCCAAAACCCGCATTTCCAATCAGGCAATTCTACCCTTTCTTCCCATCTAAAAACTATATTTGCATAAATAACCGTTTAGGATGCTTAAGATTGCTGTTGATTTTGACGGAACAATAGTTGAGAACCGATACCCTGCCATTGGCAAACCCATGCTCTTTGCCTTTGAAACGCTAAAGGAGCTGCAAAAAAGGGGCTTTGTGCTAATTCTCTGGACCTTTAGAGCAGGCAAGGAACTTGACGAGGCCGTTGAGTTCTGCCGCAGCAACGGCATTGAGTTCTATGCTGTGAACAAGAGCTATCCCGAGGAGGTTTTTGATGGCGAGATATCGAGAAAGATTGACGCAGATATTTTTATTGATGATAGGAACGTTGGCGGATTCCCTGGCTGGAGCGAGGTTTGGCAAATGCTTTTCCCCGAAGATAGAAACGTGCTAAAGGAACGCCAAGCGGTTGCCCGACTAAAGAGACCATCGTTACTAAAAAGGCTACTCACCCGAAAAAAGTAAACCCATGATACTACCCCACAACGCCCCAAGGGCATTAGTTACAGTTTTGGCAAGCGCGCTAATGGTGCTATCGGCATGCAATAGCAATGAGGCACAATCAGTATCCGCCACCGAGACAAAGGAAAAGCCCATTTCGCTAATCAGGATAGACGAGCCCACCAATGGCTCCCTAATAAACCAAGGCGACAGACTGCCCCTTACCCTTAAACTTGTTGATGAGGCCGTTCAACCCGACTCACTAACCCTTTACATTAACGAGCAGAGTATTGGACGCATTGAGGGGCTTAACCACACCATTATGACCGAAGGGTATAAAATGGGCACCACCTACATTAGGGTTACCGCATGGAAAAAGGGACAGCGACAAACCGCATCAACATCAATAAAGATTAAAACCAACAAGGAACCCGAACGCTACACCTACCGCATAAAAAAGACCTACCCTCATGATATTAATGCCTACACCCAAGGGCTATTCTACAAAAACGGCATAATGTACGAGGGTACTGGGCAAAACGGAAAATCGAGCATACGCGAGGTTGAGCTATCAACAGGTGAGCCTACTCGCACAGCGAACCTTGATGCACAACATTTTGGCGAGGGCATTGCCATGCTAAATGGCAAAATATATCAGCTTACATGGACATCGGGAAAATGCTTTGTTTACGATGCGCAAACGCTAAAACAATCGGGTACATTCACCTACCGCTCCGAGGGTTGGGGGCTAACCAGCGATGGCAAACAGCTTATTATGAGTGATGGTTCTAACACCCTGTACTTTATGAATCCTGAGAACTTTGCTGAAGCCAGCCGCATTGAGGTTTACGACCATAAGGGCAAGGTGACACAACTTAACGAGTTGGAGTACATAGACAACCTAATTTATGCCAACGTTTACCAAACGGAACGAGTGATAGCCATTGATCCTAAAACAGGACGAGTGGTAAAGGAGGTTGATTTTAGCAATCTGCTAAAACCCGAGGATATGCACAGAAACATTGATGTGCTTAATGGCATTGCTTGGGACTCCACCACTGGTAGAATTTGGGTAACGGGCAAAAACTGGCCTAAGCTATTTGAGGTGGAACTTGTAAAGAGGTAAACCTCCCATAGATGAATAGAACTTACCTGCTTAGAAAAAGGTAAGGCAGTACTATTCTGTAAAACGACAATACAGCAACCAACAAAACAACAATTGGCGATGGGTACTCCATCGCCAATTATCATTTTTAAGAACCTGTTTGGCGCTACACAACGGCTAGTGTTAGCATCAGCCAAACGTAGGACTAAAACAGCTTAGTGCTTTAAATCAAAGCGATCGGCATTCATTACTTTAGTCCACGCTTTTACAAAATCGGCAACAAACTTCTCTTTACTATCGTCTTGAGCATAGAGCTCAGCATAGGCACGCAGCACGGAATTTGAACCAATTACCAAATCAACCCGAGTAGCAGTCCACTTTGTTTTATTAGTTTTTCGCTCAACAATATCGTACAGGTTATCGGTAATGGGTTTCCATGAGTAGCGCATATCGGTAAGGTTTACAAAGAAATCGTTGGAGAGAACCCCTTCCCTATCGGTAAACACACCATGTTTAGAATTGCCGTAGTTTGTTCCCAGAACGCGCATACCACCAATAAGGACTACCATTTCGGGAGCGGTAAGTCCCATAAGTTGAGTTCGGTCAAGCAGCAACTCTTCGGGTTTTGCGGCATACTCCTTTTTCAGCCAGTTCCGATAGCCATCGTGAAGCGGTTCAAGAACGGAAAACGATTCAGCATCGGTCATTTGGTCTGTGGCATCGCCCCTACCAGGGTAAAAGGGAACCTTTGTGCTTACCCCAGCATCCCTTGCTGCTTGTTCAACGGCAGCAGATCCTGCTAGCACAATTAAATCGGCAATACTAAGCATTTTGCTTAAGCCCTGCTGCACCTCGGTTAGCGTTGCCAGAACTTTAGCCAACCGCTGGGGCTCATTACCCTCCCAATCCCTTTGTGGAGACAGACGAATTCGAGCGCCATTTGCGCCACCCCTATAATCGGAGCACCTGAATGTACGCGCGCTATCCCATGCGGTGCATATGAGCTCCGTACGGGTTAATCCGCAATTAAGCAGTTTTGCTTTTAGAGCGTCAACCTCGGCATCGGTAAGAGAATAGTCAACGGCAGGAATAGGATCTTGCCATATTAAGTCCTCACTTGGTACATCGGTACCAAGATAACGGCTTTTGGGACCCAAATCGCGGTGAGTTAGCTTAAACCACGCCCTAGAAAAGGTATCTGCAAAAAGTTGGGGATTACTGTAAAAGCGTTCAGCAATTTTCCTGTACTCAGGATCCTTTTTCAGAGCCATATCGGCATCGGTCATCATAGGATTGCGGCGAACACCAGGCATATGGGCATCAAAAGGTTTATCCTCCTCCTTTATATTGATAGGCTCCCACTGCCATGCCCCAGCGGGGCTCTTTTTTAGCTCCCAATCGTAGGTAAGCAACAGGTAAAAATAGGTGTTATTCCACTTGTTGGGGTGGGTTGTCCATGCGCCCTCCAACCCGCTGGTAACGGTATGCTCTGCATTACCCTTGCCATTGGGATTCATCCAACCAAAACCCTGAGTATGCACTGGAGCTGCTTCTGGATTAGGGCCAAGTGCAGATGGGTCGCCATTGCCATGAGCCTTACCCACCGTATGGCCACCTGCGGTTAGGGCCACAGTTTCCTCATCGTTCATAGCCATACGCTTGAATGTGGTTCTCATATCGTTGGCCGTTTTAAGCGGATCGGGCTTACCATCAACACCTTCGGGGTTAACGTAAATAAGACCCATTTGCACCGCAGCCAGCGGATTCTCAAGCGATTCGCTATCGGCAGCAGCATCATAACGAGACTTACCAAGCCACTCCTTCTCTGCGCCCCAGTATATATCCTTCTCGGGATGCCAAATATCCTCACGCCCACCGCCAAAACCAAAGGTTTTAAACCCCATTGACTCATAGGCCATGTTCCCCGCAAGGATAAACAAATCGGCCCACGATATTTTGTTTCCATACTTTTTCTTAATGGGCCAGAGAAGCCTGCGAGCCTTATCAAGGTTAACATTATCGGGCCAGCTGTTGAGAGGAGCAAAGCGTTGGTTACCAGTATTACTGCCGCCTCTACCATCGGCAATGCGGTATGTACCAGCGCTATGCCATGCCATTCTAATCATAAGTCCACCATAATGCCCCCAGTCGGCAGGCCACCAGTCCTGACTATCGGTCATTAGTGTCCTTAAATCTTGCTTCACCGCATCCAAATTGAGCTTAGCAAATTCCTCCCTATAGCAAAAATTGCTGCCCATAGGATTTGTTTTTGTGTCGTGCTGATGCAATATGTCGAGGTTAAGAGCATTTGGCCACCAGCTCATTACAGAGCTAGCGGTATCCGTGTTTGCCCCATGCATAACTGGGCACTTCCCTTTTTTTGGATTGTCCATAGGTTTGGGTTTTTAGTTTGGTTTAATCGTCAAAAGCAGCAAGGCTATTTGTAGCTATACCAGCAAATGCAAAGCGGAAGTAGTATAAAAACAGATGAGAATAAAGCACAAACAAGTTAGAGACTTTCTACGAGAATCTCTGTAAAATCATCAACAAAAAGAAGTAAAAGAGGTGACAAACAATGCAATACACCAGAAAGAAGAACCAATACAGTTCCGCACCCAGCCGTTAGTTCACGATAGCAAATGGCAAGGGATTAAAGAGAATCTCCCCTAGCATGTAAGTAGAGCATGGCACTCCAGCCAAACGGCAGACTATACTACAGGTAATGCATTGTATCGGCATGGGGCACTAAGGGTGCATCGTTGTAGAACATGCTTTGCACATCAACCACCAACAGGTATCTATCCTGAGAATAGCCTACGCTAAAGCTTGCAACCAAAGCATTACCACCAAACAAAGAGTTAGCTTACATTTCATTGCAGTAACTATTTAGTAATTCTTTACAAATTACATTTTCCGTGAAAGAACTGCAATTATAAGGTAGCCCTTTTGCAGCGTAAAACTAGTTTACACAGGGAAGTGCTACTTTTTGTACCTATAGTGACCTATTATTTTATAGCTAAAGAGAACATCCTCGGCAACTTGCCCTGCGCCAATGTTATGAATAATGAGGTAACGCTCCCCACCAGGCACTTTTTTGTTGGAAACCAGTCCAATGTGAACCAATCCACCACCCAAATCCCAGCACACAATATCACCAGGGCGATAATCTGCAGGGCTACTGGATAGGCTAAGCGTTTGACCGTGGCGTTTAAAAAAGATCATAAGATTTGGTACCCGCCTATGATCAATGTTCTTGTCGGGTTTTGATAAGCCCCAGTTGCGAGGATAAAGGCTAAAGTTTGCCTGCATATCGGTGTGCACCTCCTTTTGTAGATCGATGCCAAGCTTACGGTATGCCCTAATAACCACATCGGTGCAAACGCCTTTATGGGAGGGAACATCGCCATTGGGATAGGCAATGCGAAAGTACGACGGGTCGTAGGTTACCCGCTGGCGGGTTAGCGTCATGGCCGAATCGGCAAGCTGCGTAAAGAAATCAACCTGCCCAAAGCATAAGCTAAAAGCAAGATTGAATAGTATCGAAAGAAACACCCTTATTCTCACACCAAATACTTTAAGATGAATCCTCACACAAGAGATACAATAGAGCTACAGCAATGCCTCTATCTGAGGCTTTGCCTCGGAGGGTTTGTTTTCTGTAGAATGTGCGACCATCCCCTCTGAGTTAATAAGTATAAAAATGAGATTTTCACTTCAGATTATGATGATTGGCTATAGAAACAATATTTAATCCTAGCCACAGAAGAACATGCACTACTCCTTCTCCATGTGCTCAACCATGGGTTTTATGTCGTTTAGCGCTTCCAGAACGTTGGATTCGGGGGTAATAAAGTTAAAACTTCCCCAGAACTTATCGTCGTACGAGAAGTTTTGATCGGAGAAAACGGCATTGGGGCTAAAGAGCTCCCTGCGCCGGTAGCGCTCAACGTTTAGGGTATCTATACCAATGGTTGCCATTTCGAGAAAGGCATCATAATCAGTTGAGAATACGCGCCCACGCCTACGAACCTTAAACTTTAGTTCGCCCCGCACATGCTTAAGATAGTAAACGCCGTTGTGCTGCTGGTAGCGCACGCTATACTTTACGCTAACGGGCTTGGTTCTGTACTTTGCGCTGCTCTTTACAACTAAAAAGCGGCTAGCGCGTGTTACGTAAATCTGGTTTATCTGAAAATCGGCACCAAGAATGGCAAAGGAGCTATCGTCTATGTAGAGCAAGCCCTTATACAGTGGATCGTTGATATGCTCCTTCTGCACAAAGCTAATGACAAATGCGGTGCGGGAGTCCATAGTAACGATATCAACGTGCGAGTATGTGTAGTTATCGAAGTAAGCAGGATCGAAAAAATCGGGCAGGCTTTTCACCAAATCAAGTTCGAGACTATTCCCAACCCCCGATTTAATTTTAACCACAAGCGTATCCTCTGGACGTGCGCTGTTGATACGCCTTGACTTAAGTAGCTTTACCTGATCGCGATCGAATGTATTGCCGTAGGGCGCCTTGTATATATTAAATACGGCTTCGGAGTAGTTTATGTAGCGCTTATCCTTGCATACCCCTTCGCGGTAAAAGCTGGTGAGGTAGGTTGGGTGATCGCTGTAATTTTTAAAGCGCTCCTGAAATGCTTTACGGACAATGGATCTGGCGTCGTAGTTGCGAATGATAACCTCTTGTAGGGATATGAATTCGGTTTCGAGGTAGATATCTACTGCCTGATCTACAAGTAGCGATACTGGCCACGACTGACTCCTATACCCAAGATGCGAGAGCGTTATGGACTCCTGCAAATGCTTGGGCGAAACGTTTAGCACAAAGTACCCCTCAGCATTGGTAATGGTTCCCACCGCAGCAGAGGTTATGCCTACCGACACGTAGGGCATAGGCTTACGATCCTCCTTATCGAACACGCGCCCCCTAATCCTATATGTTACAAGAGAATCGGTTTGCTTTGTTTTTTCCTTGGGGACAATAGTAGCAACGGTAATTTCACGATATATTAGGATATGCTTATCGATAACCCTAAAGTGAAGGTCTGCATCGTTAAGCAGCAAGCCTAGCACCTCCTGTAATGGTTTGTTGGTTGCCGATACTTTTACACGCTTATCGCTATCCACATCCTTGCTATCGTAAATAAAGAAGTACCCTGTTAGGTCGGTAATGCGGTTAAGTGCCTCGTAAAGCGATACGCGGGAAACGTTAAGCGTAATCTCACTTTCCAACACGCTATTCTGTGCCTTGGCATCAATAAAAAGAAGCAAAAGCAGAGCAACTAGTACCTGCTTGTAAAACGGGGAGCATATACGGCATACACCTATTCTTATCACGCTACTTTTGGGTAAGTACAATGGTTGAATCGGTTTGTTGAGCCTCAACGCCTAGGGTTAAGGAAATAAGCTCCACAATGGTGCTAAGGGAGTTGTTGTAAAAGGTAACGGTTAAGCGCCTGTTTGCCAGCTGGGCATTGCTAACCGTTATATTACTTCCGTAATTTGCGTTTATTACCTTAAGAATGTTGGCTAGGCTCTCATCCTTAAACTGCATTTTATTGGTGCGCCACTTAGCCGCAGCAATGTTTGCTTGAGACTTATTGAGCTTATTATTTACAAGGGTAACCATTTCGCCAGCCACCACAATTTGGCTCTGCTCTGGATTTGCTTTAAGGGTAACGCGTACTTTTCCCCGCTCAACAAGTAGCTCAAAGTTGCTTTTCGATGCCGATTTAACGTTAAAGGCAGTACCTAGCACCTCTACTATTGCTGTTTCGGTCTCAATGGTGAAGGGCTTGCTAGCATTGTGAGCCACATCGAAAAAGGCCTCACCGTTTAGCTCAACATTCCGCTCGGCTCTAACAAACTCCTTTGGGTACAATAGTTTAGTATCGTGCGAAAGGTAAACAACCGAACCATCGGAGAGGGTTTGTACCAGAGTAAAATCCTCGGCACCAGTAACAGCGCTAAGCATAGACTGATTGGTTGTGCTATTTGCTGCATAGTACAACAGGCTACCCACACCAATTACCACCACAAGAATAGCCGCTACACGCACTAACGATTGCATAAAGCGATTTCTTTGAACGGGCATAGTGGTGGGAATAAGATCCTCCTGCTCCAAACGCCCGGATAGCTTTTCCCAAGCTTTACTTGTATTCACATGTTGTTTTTTACGGTATTCCCCCAATGCGTTCCACTGCGACTCCATCTCTTCTACCATTTTTCTTTTCTCAGGGGATTGGTTAAGCTGTTCGGTGAAAAGAGCAACCTCATCGCCAGTCATCTCCCCTGCCAAATAGCGAGCGACGATTTCAAAATCTAGTATGTTACCCTCTGTAGTATTCATATCAAAATAATATTTCTGTAAACCCAAGTTATACAGCCAGTCTATCGTACTGCTGCAAGTTCTTCCTAAATAGCTGCAATGCCTTTGCCATGTTGGCCTCAACGGTTTTAACGGAGATTGAAAGGGCATCGGCAATTTCGTGGTACTTAAGCCCCTCGAAACGGCTAAGTGTAAAAATCTCTCTACACCTTTCGGGTAGCTGGTTAAGGGTATCCTCAATCACTCGGTTAAGCTCTGTGAGCTCCAACTCGTCGGTTGGGGTTAGGGTATCGGTTTCGCTAACGGAAGCCTTAACCGAATCGGCGTAACGCTGCCTAACCGCCAAATGCTCTAAATACCTTAATGCGCTGTTACGTATGGAGCGGTACAGGTACGATTTTAGCGACAGCTGAATGGTGATGCTCTCCCTATTCTTCCAGTAGTTGTAAAAGAACTCCTGAACCAGTTCCTCTGCCATATCCATATCCTTAACAAAGGAGTTGGCGTACCTGCAAAGAGGCTCGTAGTAACACTTGAACAGCGTTTCGAACTCCTTAAGGTCGCCTTTCTGAATCCTTTTCTGACTAGAGATATGAGCTAACGGCATAATGAGGTAAATGTAAAACAAAGATAGTTACAGATTAAGAGAGTACCACCCCACAACCCATTTTATTTACTCTTTGCAAAAGGGCACCTAAGTTTAACCTCTCACAGCTAAAAGTGCTTTCCGTATGCAAACCCAAACTAAACACTATGGCGTGGGGTGGCTGGGGGACTTTAATTCCCGTTTCTCTTAAGCTTGCGATTAATCTTCTTAATGGCCGATTGGATTGACTCCTCGGGTTCAATTACGTTATACTCGCCCCAGAAATCGTCGGCAAAGTAAACAGGAACCATATCGGCAAGCACTGCTGTTGATTTAAGCGACTCCTTAGATGTAAAGCGGGTTACGCCATCCATCTGCCTATCGGTTATGGCCATTTCGGACATTATGGTGTAGTTAGAGCTGAATATTCTGCGGTTCCACTTACACTTAAAGGCAACCTCGGTACGAATGTAGTTTAGGAAATACTTATCGTTTTGCTTCTTGTAGGTTACAAGATATGTAGCAGCTGTTGGAGTAAAGCGCAAGCCAGCAGGTTTCCTTCTAACAAACTGAAGAGCAGCCTTGTTGGGGTCGGTTAGATCCATAGAGAACTCAACCATAGAAATTGCAAGTGTCTCTGTTGTAACATAAACCTTACCTATGTACAAGGGGAAATCCAACTCAACCTTTGGTGTAAAGCCAATAACGTAGTTCATCTCGTTATCGATGCTAACCAAATCCAGTACCTCATAGGAATAGAACTTCAACATATCGGGGTCGAGAAGCACATCGGGATTCTTAACAATATCAAGAAGCATAGCAATGTGTGGGCCACCCTGTAGCTTTACAACAAGGGTATCGGCCTTTTTAACATCACCGCTTTTGCGACCACGGTAAATCTTTACACGGTCGTTATCAAACTCCTTTTGGTATGCGCCTTTGTACACATCAATAACCGCTTCGGAAATGGAAACATAGTCGCGTTTCTGCTTAATAGACTCTCTGTAAAAGCCCACAAGGATATTGGGAATCTCGCTATAGTTCTTCTTCACGTTGGTAAGAGCACCTCTAAGAATGGACTCAGGATCGTCCGGACGAACAACTACCTCCTTTAAGGGCACAGAGTGAGGGGCAATGTAGTAGGTTTTGCCATTCTTAAGAGCCTCCTCAATATTGAACCTCTTGTTAAGGTAACCAATATGGGTAACCTCAAAATCGGTGGCATTGAGCGATTTTAGGACTTTTAAAGTAAATTCACCATCGGCATTGGCCACAGTTCCTATATGGGTACCAGGAATGGAGATGCTGGCAAAGGGAACCTCCTTGCGGGTGTTCTCATCTTTTACAACACCAGTTACTGTTACAAAAGAGGCTTCGGTTTGTGCTAATGCAGCAACAGACGGAACAAGCATTGCTGCTACTAAGCTCAACCCCATTAAATGTTTAACAAATTTTTTCATGGCTGTAAGTATTACAAGGTTAAAGGGAACAAGGTTAAAGTGTAAAGGTTAAAGTGAAACAACTTTCATATCAACTTTTCTGCCTTTACACTCATATGATAGACTAAACTGATTTTACCCTATGGCAAAGCTCACTTTTTTTTAAAAAAAAATTCTGGTTGATTTCACCACCCTTTAAAACGCCCATCAAATGGTGATTACAGGCAAATTACTACCTTTACAAACAATCTAAAAGTAAAGTGCACACACTCTTTGTTGGTAAAAAACATGCAGCTACCCTTAGTAATAAAAAAACATCCTCGTATTACGGCAGCAATCATAACGCTGCTTGTTTTGGTAACACTCACCTACCTATCGCTTCCAAAAAAATTATTTACCAGCCCAACTTGCACGGTGATTACCGATGCCAACGGCGAGCTACTAGCTGCAACTATTGCCAACGATGGGCAGTACCGATTCCCCGAAACCGACAGCCTGCCCACCAAGTTTAAGGAGTGCATTGTAATGTTTGAGGACAAGCACTTTTACTATCACATAGGGGTTAATCCACTTTCCATAGTAAGAGCAGCCATACAAAACATAAAGGCTAAGCGCATTGTAAGCGGAGGAAGCACCATAACAATGCAAACCATAAGGCTATGGCGAAAGGATAAAGACCGAACAATAAAGGAGAAGCTAATAGAGATTTTCTATGCCCTTAGATTGGAGTGCTCCTACTCAAAAAACGAAATACTAAACCTTTACGCATCGCACGCCCCGTTTGGAGGAAACGTTGTTGGGCTAAGCGCAGCATCGTGGCGGTACTTCCAAAGGCAACCAGAACATTTAAGCTGGGCCGAAAGCGCTGCACTGGCGGTTCTACCCAATGCTCCTGCGCTAGTTTTTCCAGGGAAAAATCAGGAGATATTTAGAGCAAAAAGAGATAGACTACTCGGCAAACTTCTGGCTGCACAAAGGATAGACTCCCTAACATATAACCTAGCCCTACAAGAACCACTTCCGGGTGAACCAATGCCCCTACCCCAAACGGCTACACACCTGTTAACCCGAGCCATTGCCGATGGATTTGAAGGTAAAATGGTAAGAACCACCATCGACCGCTCACTACAGGAACGAGCAACGGAGATAGTGAATCGGCACGGTCGTGAGCTGGCAGGAAACTCCATAAACAACGCTGCTGTGCTGGTTTGCGAGGTAGCTACTGGTAGGGTTATTGCCTACGTTGGCAACACCAAGCCACATGGAACCGACAATGGGAATCAGGTTGATATTATTCGCGCACCCCGAAGCACTGGTAGCATACTAAAACCGCTGCTGTACGCATCGATGCTTAACGAGGGGATGCTTCTGCCCCACACCCTAGTGGCCGATATCCCCACACAAATTGGCGGCTACACCCCAAAAAACTACGCTCCTACCTACGATGGTGCCGTTCCAGCCTCGAATGCGCTATCGCGATCGCTAAACGTGCCATCGGTGCGAATGCTACAGCAGTACGGCGTTGAACGCTTTCATACTAAGCTAAAACACCTTGGGCTTACCACCCTTAGCCAACCCGCCAACCACTATGGACTTAGCCTTATTCTGGGAGGCGCAGAGGCAACCCTATGGGATTTAACAGGAATATACTCCAGCCTAGCCCGCTGGGTTAACCGCTTTAACGAGTTGGAGAGCCGCTATGCTCCTTCCGATTTACGCCCACCGCATTACCTCCAGCAGCAGAAAATTACTAGCAGCAGCCCTACTGTTGAGCATGTAGCCCTTGATGCGGCATCCATATACTTCACCTTTGACGCCATGAAGGAGGTATCGCGCCCCGATGAGCTATCGGGATGGAAATACTTTATATCGTCGCGCTCCATTGCATGGAAAACGGGAACCAGCTACGGGCACAGGGATGCATGGGCTGTGGGAGTAAACCCTACGCACGTTGTTGCCGTTTGGGCTGGCAATGCCAGTGGCGAGGGACGACCCGATCTAACTGGCGTATCGGCAGCAGCACCCATCCTGTTTGATGTGTTTGGGTTGCTCCCTCCATCGCCATGGTTCCAAATGCCCATTGACGATATGCAGCAGGTGCCTGTTTGCAGGCTAAGCGGACATCGCGCTAGCGAGTTTTGCGACCCCATTGACACGGTTTTTATCCCTACAGCAGGCCTTAACACCAGCGCCTGCCCATACCATACGCTAATACACCTTAATAGAGAGGGAACGCACAGAGTTACCGACCAGTGCGTTAGCCCATCGCAGATGCAGCACGTTTCCTGGTTTGTGCTGCCACCAGCAATGGAATGGTTTTACAAAAGCAAAAACCCGCACTACAGACCGCTGCCACCTTACCTTGATGGATGCAAGCCCACCGAGGGGCGTAACCCCATAGCCATTCTTTACCCCCGCACCAACAATGCGGTAATTAACGTACCCGTTGACCTTGATGGCAAGCTTGGCTACGTGGTGCTTGAAGCAGCACATAGCAGACCCGATGCTACGCTGTACTGGCACCTAAACGACACCTACCTAGGCTCAACCACCCGCTTCCACAAGCTAAGCACCCAACCACCAAAGGGGAAGCACACCCTTACCGTTGTTGACGACGAGGGTGAAACCGTTACATTAAGATTTAAGGTTGAATAAAAAGCCTAACTACAATATGTAATTAATAATTAAGTTATATATAACACCCCTTAGGATTAATAAAACTATGCGCAATTATCTTTTTCTGAAACTAAAAGACCCAACTATTCTAGTAATATTAGCAGTTGCACTTTTTGTTACGTTCCTTAATAACAACAGGAAAATGTGGAACTGGGGCGATGATGGCCAGATTATTGAGTGGGACGTAAAATCGTATTACGCATATCTTCCCGCAACAATAATCCATAACGATTTAACCCTAGACTTTACAAAAGCAGCACCTCAGGAGTACATAAAGAACTACTGGCCAGGCACAGCACCCAATGGCAGTAAGGTTATTGTTACAAGCATGGGATTGGCCTTTTTATACCTCCCCTTTTTTCTTATAGGACATGCGTGGGCTTTGGCTGGCGGCTATGTTGCCGATGGATACTCTGTACCATACCAAATTATGCTCCAGTTCTCGGTGCTATTCTACCTTATTATAGGGCTAATTCTACTACGAAAGGTATTGCTACTCTACTTCAGCAAAACGGCAACAACCCTTGGACTTCTGGCTGTTGTTATAGGCACAAACCTATTACACTATTTAACAGCCGAAGCTCCTATGTCGCACGGGTACAGCTTCTCGCTATACGCAGCACTATTTTACTTTACGCATAAGTGGTGGGAGAAGCAAACCATTGGCAGAACAATAATCATAGGCTTACTAATGGGGCTTATTAGCCTTATTAGGCCTACCAATATTCTGGTTGTTCTATTCTTTGGCTTTTATGGAGTAACCTCAATACGCGAACTAGGTCAACGATTTGTGTTATTCCTAAAAGAGTGGCAATACGTTCTTATTTTTGGGCTGTGTGGCCTTTTGGTTTGGACTCCACAAATGGTTTACTGGAAATTCCTTACAGGAAACTGGTTCTACTTCTCGTACGGTAATGACGCAGGCTTCTTCTTCTCCAACCCCCACATCACCGATGGGCTATTCAGCTACCGCAAGGGCTGGTTTGTGTACACCCCAATAATGCTTTTCGCCATTTTGGGCCTAGTTACTATCTACAAGCACTACCGCAAGCAGTTTTTTAGCATAACCCTATTTGTTGTTGCCAATGTTTACGTTATACTCTCCTGGTGGAACTGGTGGTACGGAGGAGGGTTTGGCCAACGCGCCATGATAGAGTCATACGCCTTTCTGGCATTTCCCCTAACCGCACTAATAGCAAAGGGTATTAGCATAAAAAGATATATTAAGGTTACAACCATTGCTCTTACAGTGCTACTTACGGCACACGGTCTTTTTCAGAACTTCCAGTACTACTATGGAGCCATTCACTGGGACTCCATGACCAAAGAGGCATACTGGCTTCAGTTTGGCAGGCTTCACAAGCACCCCATGCTTAGCAAATACCTAGTTAGACTCGATAACTCAAAAGCCAAGCAGGGTATATATGTTCCCGAACGAAACATGGCCACAACGGTTGTTAATGAGCTCTCGTGCGATATGGAGAGCCTTAGTGCAGATGCTGGCAAGTATATATCAAACCAAGAGGACATTCTTCTTGATGGAGGTAAAGCACAAAGCACGGAAAAATCGCGTTCGGGTAGCTATTCCGTTAAAACGGGGAAAAGCGCCATGTACGCCCTAGCCCATAGGGTTGGCGTTAAGGTTGGCGACACCTACGAAGTAAGCATTTGGCGCGACAGGAATGCTCCCACGGAGGCTGTTCTTACTATGTCGTCGCCCGACTCTAAGAAGTTTTTCCTTGCAGCGAAAGAACCCATTGAAACCGACGGGGATTGGGAACGCATTGCCTACACCCTTAAAATAAACAAGGACTATCCCGATAGCCTTCTGGTAGTTTTTGTAATGAACACTACAGGTAAAGATGCCTACTTCGACGACTATAGCCTAAAGAAAATTGAGTAGCGATATTAAACGATAAAGGTGTTGGGTTGCTCAACACCTTTTTTGTTGCTATAGGTTTCCGCTATTACTGGATAAATAAGGGGACAAGATTAAGGATTAGCTCTAAACCCACACCAAAGAAGTTCTTATCTAACATCCTAAGTCTAACGGCTCATATCGGCTGGGGGTGTGAACAGTTTAGGGGCGTAGGGCTGGCATTTATCCCTCGTTAAACACATTCCTGCGTACCGACCCACCTCCGTAACCCATTAAGCCCATACTTGTTTTAACCCTAAATAACCAAGCATTTTTTTTACAATTTTAATATTTATTT
>JABNAD010000224.1_pt1 | contig 45166 bp, 46 predicted proteins | sample 7240381 | NCBI WGS metagenome assembly JABNAD01 (sample SAMN11332834, study PRJNA596920) | anaerobic digester metagenome | biome: digested sludge; isolation source: digested sewage sludge-derived enrichment culture grown on H2/CO2 | place: Germany: Goettingen
TAACCTTCATGGCTTTTTCTATTGATGTTCAGATCAATAAAAATGTTATCCTCTTCGTTTTTAGATCCAACCAGAAATATTATACGTTAAATTATTATCAATTGTCAATTCTATTTTTTTAATATCTCAATCAATTGATCAATGGTACTTTGTAAATTAATTCCCGTTAAAAAAGCCCGGCCATTAATCACTGGAATGTCGATATCCCCTTCCAATTGACAGGTACAGACAATCGCATCCGGATGCAATTCCTGATACTTTGTAAAGGCATCAACCGCTTTGGCTTGAACGGTTTGACATTCAATCCCATTTTCCTGAGCAATCTGTTCGATTTTTTTAGCAACCACGGTTGATGTTGCCAGAGCCGTTCCACACGCAACTAAAACAAGTTTCATTTTACTTCCCTCTTTCAATTTTAGAATTTATCCCTGAATGATTTTTCTAAATTGTCGCATATTCTCTTTCATATCGCCTTTAAATAAACACGATCCAGAAACAATGACATCGGCTCCAGCTGTTACCACCTCTTTTAAGGTATCAAAATTAATCCCGCCGTCAACCTGAAGTTTTATATCTCGTTCACCAATCATTTGGCGACACGCTCTTATTTTTTCGGTACTGGCTGGAAGATAATGTTGTCCGCCAAAACCGGGATAAACACACATAATCAGAATCATCCTGACCTGATCAAGGTAGGGTTCAATCACCTCTAAAGGGGTATCGGGCGACACCACCAGGCCCGGTTTGACACCCTTATTGACAATGGCGTCAATACACGCCTGAATCTCTCCATCCGATTCCACGTGAACCGTAATGATATCTGCTCCTGCATCAGCAAAACGGTCAATATACTTAAGCGGTTCGCTAATCATCAAATGGACATCAAAAGGAATGTCTACCGTTTTTCGCAGTTGCGCCACCTGATCCGGCCCAATGGTAATATTGGGAACAAAGTGACCATCCATAATATCCACATGGAGATAGTCGGCGCCACTCTTCTCAACTTCTTTAAGATCCCGTTCCAGATTGGCAAAATCTGCACTGAGCATTGATGGTGCTATTTTTATATTCATTTAATTTCTCTTTCTCTGTTTGGTTATTTTCACAATAAATCATCACACAACATTTTTATAAAAATGTTTTTATTAAATTGTAGATATCCCGTGGTTCTTTGGCATCCCTGATTTTTTTGAGCATTTTTTCATTTTGAATGATGGTAATAATTGTCTGTAATATACGCAGTTGTTTTTCAGGATTACTGATGGCCAGTAAAAAAACAATCTGAACCGGGATGCTTTCTTTCGGGTTACCCATACCTGCAAAAACAATGGTGTTTTTAAGCGTTAAGATTGAAATACTTTCTTTTAATACATATTTCGCTTCAGTATGAGGCAACGCCACGCCGATTTTTGTTGGTAATCCCGTTGGAAAAATCCGTTCTCTTTCGATTGCGGCATCAATAAATTCCTCCGTAATACAGCCCTTTTCCAAGAGTGGTTTGGCTGCTAAGGCAATGGCATCAAATTGATCCTTAACCAGACAACTGACCTGAATGCGATCGACTTGGATTAATGAGCCCATTATTCTTTTTCAACTGGCACGGTCTTTTTTTCTTTATTCAAAATGGTTTTCACCGTAGTTCTCTCCTTTTTTTGATCTATTTTATCATGCCATCCACGTTTTGTCACTTTTTTCGATCCATTAACACTGGACAACGTTTGCAATTTTTTAACCTCAAATTCATAAAAAACACACCCTGTTTACTTAAATTAATATCAAAACAGGGTGTTGAGTAATTTATTCTTTTTCAGTTGAATTGACAAGTGTCATCTGGTTTTCTCCATTTTCTCCATCTTCTTCAAGATCATCAACCGGATCTTCTTTGTAGACTTTGGAAATCGTCGCAATGGATTCATCCGGACTTAATTTCATCAGACGAACGCCCTGGGTATTACGGCCCACGGCACTGATATCATTACCTTCCAGTTTGATCACAACGCCCTGATTATTAATCATCATAATCTCGCCATCCCGACTGATCACGCAAAAGCCCACCAGTTCCCCGGTTTTTTTGGTGACCTTGTAGGTTTGAACGCCTTTGCCGCCCCGTTTCTGAGGACGATACAGATCCGATGCACTCAGCTTGCCATAGCCGTTTTCGCTGACACAAAGAACAAAGAGTTCTTCTTTGACAATATCCATACCAACCACCACATCATCTTCCCGAAGCTCAATCCCCCGAACCCCAATGGAGGTTCGACTAATTGGTCGCACTTCTTCGGAATTAAAGCGGATCGCATAGCCACATTGGGTTCCCATGACGATTTCTTCGTCCTGTTCAACCAGACGCACATTAATCAGCTCATCCCCTTCGCGCAGGTTAATGGCAATGATCCCATTTTTACGGGAGGTGTCATATTCGGTCAGATCGGTTTTCTTAATAATCCCCTGTTTGGTGGCCATAATCAGATATTTATCAGCGGTAAACTCTTTAACCGGAATCATCGTCGCAATCTGTTCACCTTCCTCTAATGGCAGCAGGTTGACAATGGCGGTGCCTCGGGCGGTTCGTCCGCCTTCAGGAATTTCGAAGGCTTTTAAGCGATAGACCTTACCCAGGTTGGTAAAGAACATCAGATAATGATGGGTGGTGGTCGTAAAGAGATGTTCGACAAAATCATTTTCCCGGGTGCTCAGCGCCGTGATCCCTTTACCACCTCGTTTTTGTGACCGGTAATTGTCAGCCGTAATGCGCTTCACATAACCGATATGGGTCATGGTGATGACCACTTCTTCTTCTTTGATTAAATCTTCGATTTCAAAATCTTCGACGTCAATATCAAAGGATGTGCGTCGTTTGTCGCCATATTTTTCTTTGATTTCAATCAGTTCTTCTTTGATAATATTAAGAACCAGTTGACCATCGGCCAAAATGGCTTTTAATTTGGCAATGGTTAACATGATTTCTTTATATTCTTCTTCAATTTTTTCCCGTTCCAGACCGGTTAAACGCTGGAGACGCATGTCCAGAATCGCCTGAGCCTGAATTTCCGAAAGCTTAAACCGCTCAATCAATTGCTCTTTGGCAGCTTTACCATCGGCGGCAGCCCGGATTAATTTAATCACCTCGTCAATATGATCGAGCGCAATTTTTAAACCTTCCAGAATATGAGCTCGGGCTTCGGCTTTTTTGAGTTCAAAAATCGTTCGTCTGGTGATGATTTCTTTCTGATGCTCAATATAGTGAAAGAGGATCTCTTTTAGATTCAGCACCTTCGGTTCATTATTGACCAACGCCAGCATAATCACGCCAAAGGTTTCCTGGAGTTGGGTATGTTTGTATAATTGATTTAAAATGATCGTTTCGTTGGCGTCCCTTTTTAAATCAATGATGATCGACATACCTTTTTTAAGATCAGACTCATCTCTTAAATCGGAAATCCCTTCAATCTTTTTCTCTTTAACCAACTCGGCAATTTTTTCAACCAGCTTGGATTTATTGACCATATAAGGAATTTCGGTAATGATAATCTGTTTTTTACCTTTTTTAGTGGTAACAACGTCGACCTTGCCACGGACTTTGATTCGGCCGCGACCGGTGCGATAAGCGCTTTTAATCCCAGATTTTCCAAGGACAATTCCAGCAGTGGGAAAATCGGGCCCTTTGACATATTTCATCAGCTCGTCAATACTAATATCCGGGTCATCAATAAAGGCCACGGTACCATCGATGATTTCACCCAGATTATGGGGTGGAATATTGGTGGCCATCCCGACGGCAATCCCGGAGGAACCATTAACCAGCAAATTTGGAAACTTAGAGGGTAAAACCATCGGTTCTTTTTCTGATTCATCAAAGTTGGGACCAAAATCCACCGTTTCTTTGTTAATATCCCGCAGCATTTCCACCGTAATTTTGCCCATTTTGGCTTCAGTATAACGCATTGCTGCCGGGCTGTCACCATCCACTGAACCAAAGTTTCCCTGACCATTGACCAGCAAATAACGGGTCGACCAATCCTGGGCCATCCGCACCATCGCATCATAAACCGATGAATCACCATGGGGGTGATACTTACCTAAAACATCCCCGACAATACGGGCTGATTTTCGAAAGGGTTTGTCCGGCGTCAGACCCAGCTCACTCATGGCAAAGATAATCCGGCGATGCACTGGTTTTAAGCCATCCCGAACATCCGGTAAGGCTCGACCTATGATGACACTCATGGCGTAGTCAATATAGGAAGTTTTCATTTCTTCTTCAATATTAATCGATTTTACCCGATCAAATTCAATTATTTCTTGCATTTAACAGTACTCCTTCTTGACTAGATGTCCAAATTCTTGACTTTTTTTGCATTCCGTTCGATAAACTCTTTACGGGGCTGAACTTTATCGCCCATTAAAATGGTAAAAATTTCATCAGCATAGGAGGCTTCCTCAATATTAACCTGAAGCAGGGTTCGAACGCTGGGATCCATGGTGGTTTCCCATAGCTGATGGGCATCCATTTCTCCAAGACCTTTGTAGCGTTGCAGACCGATCCGGGAACGATCTTCCACGCCTTCCAGTTTCTTCTCCAGATCCCGGTCCGTATAGGCATAATCAACCTGTTTCCCCCGGGTAATCTTATAAAGTGGTGGTTGGGCAATATAGACATAGCCGGCTTCGATCAGACCAGGCATGTAGCGATAAAAGAAGGTTAACAGCAGGGTTCGGATGTGGGCCCCATCCACATCAGCATCGGTCATGATGATGATTTTATGATAACGGGCCTTTTCGACATTAAATTCATCGCCCACCCCGGTGCCAAAGGCAATGATCATCGATTTTAAGGAATCCGTCGTTAAAATCCGATCCAATCGGGCTTTTTCCACATTCAGGATCTTTCCCCGCAGCGGCAGAATCGCCTGAGTTTTAGAGTCCCGGCCAGATTTAGCCGAACCACCGGCCGAGTCCCCTTCGACAATATAAATTTCTGAAAGGGCCGGATCTTTTTCCCGGCAATCAGCCAGTTTCCCAGGTAGGGCTGTGGAATCCAAAGCACTTTTTCGCCGGGTGAATTCCCGGGCTTTTTTAGCGGCTTCCCGAGCTCGGGCGGCCGATAGCGTTTTTTCAATGATGCTTTTGGCAATTCCGGGGTTTTCTTCCATCAGGGCTGATAACTGATCGCCAACAATGGTTTCAACAATTCCCTTCACTTCGGTATTCCCCAATTTTGATTTGGTCTGACCCTCAAATTGCGGATCCAGTAGCTTGATGCTGACAATCGCCGTTAAGCCTTCTCTGGCATCTTCACCGGTGAGATTTTTGTCATTCCCTTTTAAAAAGCCATTTTTACGGGCATAGGTATTGACGGTCCGGGTCAGGGCACTTTTAAATCCATTGAGATGGGTGCCGCCTTCTGGGGTATTAATATTATTGGCATAGGAAAAAATATTTTCCGAGTAACCGGTGGTATATTGAAAGGCTATTTCCAGGGCATAATCGTCCTGCTCTTTTTCAAAATAGGTGATCTTATCATACAGCGGATCTTTATTGCGATTCATATATTCGACATAGGAATATATCCCGCCGGTATAACAATAATTTTCTTTCCGTTTGGGTGACTCTTTTTCATTGATTAAAGTGATCGATACCCCTTTATTAAGAAATGCCAGCTCTCTTAAACGATGCTCCAGAATATCAAAGTCATAGACGGTTTCATCAAAGATATCCTTATCCGGTTTAAAATAAACGGTGGTTCCAGTGCGATTGGTGGTTCCAGTCACGGTCAGGTCACAAGTTGGTTTCCCTTTTTCATAGCTTTGAAAAAAGATCTGACCTTTTTGTTTGACTTCAATGGTCAGTTTTTCCGATAGCGCATTAACGACTGAGACCCCGACCCCATGCAGACCGCCGGATACCTTATAGCCGCCACCGCCAAATTTTCCGCCGGCATGAAGAACCGTTAAGGCCAGCTCGACCCCCGTTTTACCCTGGGCATGGTTCATCCCGGTGGGAATCCCCCGACCATCATCAACAACGGTGATGGAATCATCCGGATGGATGGTGACACTGATATTTTTACAATAACCGGCCAGGGCTTCGTCAATACTGTTATCGACCACCTCATAGACTAAATGGTGTAAGCCCCGGGATCCGGTACTGCCGATATACATCCCCGGTCTTTTCTGAACAGCTTCCAAGCCTTCGAGGACCTGGATCTGATCAGCGGTATAGTTATCTGCTTTGTTTTCTGGCATGTTTTCCTCCTGATTTTTATGGTTTATTAATTTTTCTTACTTGGCCCTTTACAATCTCGATGATGTGTTGATTTTCTGGTCTAACATCACCTTCATTGACAATATCTTCGGTACAGGTGATAAAGGCCTGGGTTTTATTTAAAAGTGAGAGAATGCTTTTGCGACGATGTTCATCCAATTCTGAAAAGATATCATCCAAAAGGATCACCGGATATTCCCCGGTATTGTCATAGTATATCTCAATTTGAGATAGCTTCAGGGAAATGGCGGCAGAACGCTGCTGGCCCTGCGATCCAAAGCGTCTGGCATCTTTACCATTAATTTGAATCAGCATGTCATCCACATGGGGTCCAAAAATCGTAGCCCCCCGTGAAATTTCTTCTTCCCGGCTGGCTGCTAATTTTTTTTTATAAAGGTTTTTTATTTCAGACAGTTCTTCCAGAGAATCAATAATATTATTCAGATAGGATAATGAAAGCGTTTCTTTTCCATGACTGAGTACTTGATGAAGATTATTTGCTTCCCGATTGAGCCGATGAAGATAGCGAATCCGATGATTCATTAACCTGACTCCTGTTTGCATCAGTTGTTCATCCCAAACATCGAGGGTGGTAATCAAACTGGGCTGATAATGAATATTTTTTAACAGGGAATTTCGCTGATTCAGTATTTTTTCATAATCTCTTAAAATATAATGATATTCTGGTCGGAAACCGGATATTTCCTGATTAAGAAACCGCCGTCTTTTGTCCGGTCCTTCTTTGACAATTTTTAAATCATCCGGTTCAAAAAGAATGGTATTAAAAATCCCATTGATCTTATCTCTTTTCTTGATCTTGCCATCCAGTAAAAATTGTCGTTTTCCCTGGTGACTCTTAGCAGAAAGGGTATGTTTGACCTCTTTGCTGACAACCCGGGCATTCATAAAAAAATCATCATGATCCCATTGGGCAAGTTCTGCCACATTTGAAGCACGATGACTGTAACCCCGGGATAAAAAAAACATAGCTTCAATAAGATTTGTTTTTCCCTGGGCATTTTCGCCCATAATAATATTGATTCCTCGCTTCGGAATAATTAATTCATTTTCATAATTACGATAATGAATCAGTTTTAATTCTTCGATAAACATGGTTTTCCGATCCCTTTTACCTGCAGGGTATCATAATCTTTTATTTCGACCAGATCACCATCTCGGATCTTTTTATTTCTCTGGGTACACAACTCCCCATTCACCCGAATCAAGCCGTCTAAAATCATCAATTTGACATCACTGCCATTACCGACAATGCCAGCATATTTGATCAGTTGATCAATTTTTATGAACTCCGTGTTAATTTCAATTATTTGCATATTTTTCCCCGCCCATTACATTTTTGACAAAAATGAAAGAGCATTACACGAATCCCCTTTATTTATACCAAAATTGATTAAATTTTTATATGTTTATCTATGAACCAAGCTATTATAACATAAAAATAAAAAATAGTCTAAAAATTCAATGAATCATTTACATAATTCTGATTTTTTAAACTACTTTTAATACTACTATTTATTTTTATCTTATTGATAATTTAATTCTCTTCTGCAATCCGAACCGGAAGAATCAAATAAATAAAGTCATTCCCTGTCATCGGCAGTAAAACCCCCGGACCAACCGAAGTGGTCATATCAATCATCAGTTCTTCACCTTCAATCACCCGCAAAGCTTCAATGAGAAATTTGGAGTTAAAGGCAATTTTTAAAGATTCACCCCGATTTTCGATGGGAATCACTTCAAACACATCCCCGATTTCCGCATTGGAGGTTAAAATCAGCTGGTCTTGATTAAAATCCATTTTGATTAAGTTGTTTTTACCTTCCCGAGCGAGTAGCGCTGCCCGTTCACTGCTTTCGAGTAATAATCGGCGATTGACTTTAACTTGAGTCGTTTTTTCGCCAGGTATAATCTGCTTGTAATTAATAAAGTCCCCTTCCAGCAGTCGGGAGGTAAATTGAGTATTGTCCATTTCAAAAAATATCTGATTTTTTGAAAATTTAACGACCACATCGCCACTATAATTGACCAGAACCTTATTGATTTCAGAAAGCGATTTAGACGGGATAATGACACTAAGGTCTTCTGCCACCGGATTTTTTATTTTCCCGGCTCTGAGTGCCAGACGATAGCCATCAAGCGCAATCAAATGAATGTCATCATCATGCAGTTCTATTTTTACACCGGTTAAAACCGGAATATTCTCATTGGTAGCCACCGAAAATAAGGTACCTTTGATCAGTTCTTTTAAAACACTTGCTTCGATGGTAAAAATATGGTCATCGATCACTTCGGGAAATTCCGGGAATTCTTCATCCGACAATCCTTTAAGGGTAAAGTTTGATAACAGGCACTCTATTTTTATCTGATGGTGCTCATCACTTTCAAAGAAAATATCAGAACCGGACATTTTACGAATCAATTCACTAATGATGTTGGCAGTTAAAACAATTTCACCGCTTCTTTCTACTTCAGCTGGAATCGTAACTTCAACACCAATTTCCATATCGGTACTTCTTAATAATAATTTATTATCAGAGGCACTAAAAAGAATTCCCTCCAATATTTTCATGGTTGTTTTTGATGAAACTGCCTTTTGAGCAATGGATATCGCAGCTATTAAACTTTCTTTTGAACAATTGAATTTCATAAATAATCCCTCCTATTTTTTTAAAAAACCCCTTTTATATATTAATAATATTAAATAAAATAATAGTATTAGTAGTAGGGGGTGTGGATTTTGTTAATAACTCGGCAAATCGGTTGATCGTACAAAAAATCAGCAAAAATAACAGGGGATAACTTGTGGATAACCTCGTTATTGATCCGACAGAGCCTGTGGGTTATTAATTACCATTTATTTCCCGTTCAATTCGCAGAATCAGGTTTTTAAAATCGGTATTGGTATCCATTTCTTCGGCGATTTTCTGACAGGCATGAATCACCGTGGAATGATCACGTCCGCCGAATTCTTCGCCAATGCGCGGGAGTGAAAGATCGGTAATTTCCCGGGTAATGTACATGGCAACCTGACGGGGCAATGCAATCGAGCGGGTTCTTTTTTTAGAATTCATGTCTTCAACTGTAATATTAAAGTATTTAGCGGTGACCTCTTTAATGTACTCACCAGTGATGACAATGTCTTCTTTTTTTCTAAAGATATCTTTGAGGGCATTTTTGGCTGATTCTAAATTAATCGGCACCTTATGCAGTTTTGAATAAGCAAAGACGGTTGTTAACGCGCCTTCAAGCTCCCGGATATTGGAATGGATGCTGTCGGCAATAAAACTTAAGACCTCATTGGGGATCTCATCATTAAAGGATTCAGCTTTTTTTCGAATGATCGCAATCCGGGTTTCAAAGTTAGGGGCATAAATATCTGTTATCAGACCGCTTTCAAAACGGGAACGAAGCCGTTCTTCTAGGGTTGGTATTTCCTTTGGTGGTCGGTCACTGCTGATGACAATCTGTTTATTTTCCTGATGCAGAGTATTAAAGGTATGGAAAAATTCTTCCTGGGTTCCTTCTTTTTTGGCTAAAAACTGGATATCATCAATTAACAAAATATCGGCGCTGCGGTATTTGTTGCGAAAAGAGATATTGGTTTTATTCTGAATCGCATCGATAAAGTCGTTGGTAAATTTTTCACAGGATACATAAACAACCTTTTTATGGGGTGCATAGGATAAGATGTAATGTCCGATCGCCTGCATCAGGTGGGTTTTTCCCAAACCAACACCACCATAAATAAAGAGTGGATTATAACGTTCAGAAGGTGCTTCGGATACGGCCACACAGGCGGCATGAGCAAAACGGTTATTTTCGCCAATAACAAAACTGTCGAAGGTATATTTCGGATTCATCGAGTTATTCTGGTAATTGGATATTTTATCTTCAACAGTGGTGATGGATATCTGGGAGGAAGCATTGTTTTGCGGGATCATCGCATCTTCTTCTTTTAAAACGATTTTAACCTGACCGGTTTTTCCGGTAACTTCAGCCAGGGCATTGGTGATCAAGGGAATATGCCGACTCTCCAGAATTCCTTTTTCGAATTCATTTTCCGATAAAAAATAATAGGTGTTATTGACATAGTTTATGGGCTTTATTTTTAAGAACCAGGTGTTAAAACTGGTTGGACTAATATCCGGTTTGATAATTTCCAGGGCGGCATCCCATATTTTTTTAAAGGAAGTGTCCATTAAATGAACCTCCAATTTCTAATAAATTTAAGTCGTGTCATTGTGGATAAAATTTTAAATTATGCACAGAGAATTCATTTTAATGTGAATAGCCAAATAAATCAAGCAAAATCTACGAAAAATTGTTGATAACTTAAAAAAATTATCCCAACAAGAAAAGACGAAAAGAAAGGGATAAATAAAAAATACTGACAAGTTATCCCCAAATAATCCACACAATCCTGGAATTTGTGGATTATTTGGATAAAATTCAAAAACTTATCCACATTTCCGTTGATAAACCTAGTATAACAAATTGTTATGTGGCATTCAATATAATTAAAATAAACATAATACTTGCGAAAACGCTTTAGATTTGATAATATAACTTGACATAAAATAAGCGAGATTATATAATTCTAGGGTAAAAGTCTTATTAGCTTATAAACAAATGAATATAAAGTATTAGTCAGGGGGTGTCGAAGTGAAAAGAACTTATCAACCAAAAGTTAGACAACGTAAGAAAGAACATGGTTTCAGAAAAAGAATGTCTGCAAAAAGCGGTCGACTTATTTTGAAGAAGAGAAGACAAAAAGGAAGAGAAAAATTATCAGCATAATCCTTTGTAGACCGTTTTTCAAAAGCGGTCTTTTGTTTAATAAAAATTAAGGAGAATTCCTTTGGTAAAAATAAAATCCCTAAGTAAGGAAAATGAATTCAAACGTGTTTTTAAAGTTGGGGATGTATTCGGAAACAAAGTTTTTGTGATCTATTATCTAAAGAATGAAGAGAATTTTAATCGTTTGGGGATAATCGTCAGTAAAAAAGTTTCTAAAAAAGCTGTGATTAGAAATAAGGTAAAAAGACGAATAAAAGAGGCATATCGTCTTAATGAAGATTCTTTTTCAAAAGGTTATGATATTATTCTGATTGCTAAGGAATCCATTAAAGAAGTGCCGTATAGTAGTTTGGAAAAATCGTTAAACCATTTGTTTTATAAGAAGAATCTCATGAGGCCATAGAATGTTCAAGAAATTCCTGGTTTTAATTATTAGAGGTTATCAGAAATTTATTTCACCTCTTTTAGGAAATAATTGTCGTTTCAGTCCCACGTGTTCAGAGTATTTTATTTTGGCTGTTGAAAAATACGGTGTCATAAAAGGAAGCTATATAGGTGGGAAACGCATTCTCAGATGCCATCCTTTTAATCCCGGGGGATATGATCCCCTTCCTTAGAATGTTAGGGAGAAAAACTTAAGGAGTTAATGAATGGAGTTTTTATACCAGATCTTTGGTTGGATGTTATTCCAGATTTATGGAATTGTTCATAATTATGGATTATCAATCATTATTTTTACAATATTTATGAAGGTATTGTTATTACCGCTAAATATTAAACAAACGAAATCCATGAAGGATATGCAACGCCTTCAGCCGGAATTACAAAAGCTTAACAAGAAGTACAAGAATAACAAAGAAAAATTAAATGAAGAGACGCTAAAACTCTACAAAACCTTTAAGGTTAATCCTGCCGGGGGCTGTCTGCCGATTTTATTACAATTTCCCATCCTGATCGGGCTTTATCAGACCCTGCTTCATCCCGAAACCTGGGTCTTCGTTAACGGAACCATCAGTGAAGTGGATATGTCTTTTTTATGGATGGATAGTTTAAGTGTACCGGACCCGATTTATGTATTGCCAATCTTAGCTGCTTTATTTACCTTTATCACTCAGAAATTTACCATGGCAGCACAACCGGCAACGAATCCGGATGATCCCAATGCCAAAACTCAGAAAATTATGCTTTATGCCATGCCAATTATGATTGGTTATATTTCTATTTCCATGCCAGCAGGGGTAGCACTTTACTGGGTCGTACAGAATATCTTTACCTTTGTACAACAATTTATTATGATGCGAATTCCGGAACCAGATTATACTATTGAAGAAGCGGAACGCCGGGTTCGTGAAGCGGAAGAAGAGCGTAAAGCGGAATTAGCGGCCAGACGAGCGGCGGCTAACCCCAATGCCCCAAAAAGCAGTAAAAAAGATCAGACCGATGGCCCTAAAAAGCCGCTAACCCGACCAGCTTCTCAGAAGAAAATTCAAAGTTCAAAAAACAATCAGTCTGCGGAGCAGCGAAAAAAACCATCAGTCGAAATTCCCGAGCGCGATGCAGCCCAGGAAGAAGCCTATCAAAAAGCCAAGGAACGTTATGATAACAAGTAAAAAATGATGACTAAAAGCTTAAGGAGAGGGAAAATGAATAAGACAGTAACGGGCACTGGTAAAACCGTAGAAGATGCGATTAACCATGGTTTGCAACAGCTTGGTGTGACAAAGGAACAAGTTGAAACAAATGTATTGCAATTACCGGACAGTGGTTTAATGAAAATATTTGGGAAAAAAGAAGCCATTGTTGAGGTCTCACTGATAAACAATCCTGAACAGCGGGCCCTTGATTTTTTAAATGATGTCCTCAATGCCATGAAAATTAATTGTAAAATCAATACCCGTCTTGAGGATAAAGTATTATTCATTGATCTGGAAGGGAAAGACATGGGGGTTTTAATTGGACGCCGTGGTCAAACCCTGGATTCGCTCCAATATTTAGTTAGCTTGGTTATCAATCGGCAACATGAAGAATATGTTCGGGTTATTCTGGACACTGAGAACTATCGGGCGAAGCGGGAAAAAACCCTTGAAGATCTTGGGGAAAAAATGGCCAATAAGGCAGTTTATTATCAAAAGAAAATGCTGCTGGAACCCATGAATCCTTCAGAACGAAGGGTTATTCACGCAAAACTCCAGAATCACGACAAGGTTTTTACCTTTAGTGAGGGAGAGGAACCCTATCGTCGGGTTGTTATTCAATTAAAAGATAAAAACTAAAAAAAGGCACTTTGCAAATTAGCTTAAGCGTTAATTGTAAGGTGCCTTTTTATTTGGATCTTACTTGTAAACATCAGGTTTTTATTATATTATTAGAGATTAGGAAACAATTATTGAAACAGGAGAATAAATTGGAAGCCTTATTACAAAATGAAGATACCATTGCTGCAGTAGCTACCGGTATGGGTGGTGCCGGAATCGGTATTATCCGAATCAGCGGGCCCGATGCCGTTGAACTGGGAAACAAACTGTTTGTCAACCCCCGGGGAAAAACCCTGTTGGCAGCTGGCAGTCATGAATTGGTTTATGGACGGGTTGTTGACCCAGCTACCAAAAAAGACATTGATGAGGTGCTGGTTTCAAAAATGCTGGCGCCCCATTCCTATACCGCTGAAGATGTCGTCGAGATAAATTGCCATGGGGGAATTGTCCCGATGCGCAAAATTTTAAAACTGGTTATTACCAGTGGAGCCCGACTGGCCGAACCGGGAGAATTTACCAAGCGGGCTTTTTTAAATGGGAGAATGGATTTGACTCAGGCTGAAGCGGTTATTGACATCATCAATGCCAAAACCGAAAAAAGTCTGGAATATTCAGTGGCCCAGCTGGAAGGACGACTGTCTCACAAACTGGACGAACTGGATAGTATTTTAGTGGGAATTTTGTCACATATGGAAGTTAATATTGATTATCCTGAATACGATATTGAAGAAATATCATATGATTTTGTGAACAGCCAGATTTTAGAGTTGTTAAACAAGATCAAAGAAATTCTGACTGTGGCAGAAACCGGCAAAATTTACCGGGAGGGGATCACAACTGCGATTCTCGGTGAGCCAAATGTGGGAAAATCGTCATTACTAAATACCTTGTTAATGGAAAACAAAGCCATTGTCACCGATATTCCCGGCACCACCCGGGATACCATTGAAGAATATCTTAACATTGAAGGGATTCCCTTTAAGATTATTGATACTGCCGGAATCAGAGAAACCGATAATCTGGTGGAAAAAATCGGCGTTGAAAAATCAAAGGCGCTTTTAAACCAAACCAATCTGGTGATTTTTATGCGGGATATTTCTAAAGAAATGTCTACTGGAGAAAAGGAACTGATTGAATTGCTTAAAAATCGCAAAACCATTTATATTGCCAATAAGACCGATGCTATTTGTGGGATGGATGTAAAGATCCCAGAGCCATGGATACCGATGTCACTATTGGAAGATCAGGGGATCGAAACCCTGCGACAAAAAATGCTGGAAATGGTTTTTGAAGGAACGGTCAGTCAGGAAGCGGATTACCTGATTACCAATACCCGACACATTCAGTTACTGGAAACAACAAAAACCAGTCTGGAAAATGCTATTAACACCATGGCCAGCCAAATGCCACTGGAACTTGTCAGTATTGACGTGATGGAAGCCCTGGAAGCGCTTCGTGGCATTACTGGCAAAGCCGTTGGGATGGATATCATCGATCAGATTTTTAAAAATTTTTGCATTGGAAAGTAGAGGAAAGAAAATGACATATCCAGGAGGAGACTACGACATTATCGTCATCGGTGCCGGTCATGCCGGTTCTGAAGCAGCTCTGGCCAGTGCCCGAATTGGTTTTAAGACATTATTATTAACCATCAATCTGGATTCGGTGGCAATGATGCCCTGTAATCCATCCATCGGTGGTACCGGAAAAGGACATCTGGTTCGGGAAATTGATGCCCTTGGCGGTGAAATGGGAAAAAACATCGATGCAACGATGATTCAGTGTAAGATGTTAAATACGGCAAAAGGTCCGGCGGTACATTCGTTGCGGGCTCAGGCCGATAAAAAAGCCTATCAATTCAGAATGAAGGAAGTAATCGAGAATCAGGAGAATTTGCTGTTAAAACAGCAGGAGGCGACTGAAATTATTGTCGAAGATGGCAAGATCACCGGGGTAATGGTTAATACCGGGGCAGTTTACAGCTGTAAGGCAGCGATTATCTGTAGCGGCACCTATTTAAAGGGCCGGATTATTATCGGTGATGTTCAATACGATGGCGGGCCCAACGGTTTATTTCCAGCCATGTATTTATCAGAGAGCCTTATAAAAAATGGTATTGAGTTGCAACGTTTTAAAACCGGAACCCCGGCCCGGGTTGATGCCAAAACTCTGGATTATTCAAAAATGATTATTCAGGAGGGCGACGATCAGATTGTTCCTTTTTCATTTGAAACCGACTCAATAAAAATTGATCAGGTTCCCTGTTACCTGACCTATACCAACCCGCAAACCCACCAAATTATTAATGCCAACATTGAACGCTCGCCGCTTTATACCGGCGAAGTCGTAGGAATTGGCCCTCGTTACTGCCCATCGATTGAAACTAAGGTAATGCGTTTTCATGACAAGGAACGACATCAGATTTTTATGGAGCCGGAAGGATTAAATACCAATGAAATATACGTCCAGGGGATGTCCTCTTGTTTACCGGAAGATGTTCAGATTGCTCTATACCGAACGGTGCCGGGAATGGAAAAAGTGGAGTTTATGCGTTCGGCCTATGCCATTGAATATGACTGCATCCATCCGACCCGATTAAAGCCTTCGCTTGAATCCAAGGCAGTAGCCGGTTTATTTTTTGCCGGACAAATCAATGGTACCTCCGGTTATGAAGAGGCCGGAGCCCAGGGATTGATTGCCGGTATTAATGCATCGCTCTATTTACGGGGTGAACAGCCGGTGATCATCGATCGGTCTGAAGGTTATATTGGTGTACTCATTGATGATATCATTACCAAGGGAATTGATGAGCCATACCGAATGATGACTTCCCGGGCTGAATATCGTTTATTGTTACGACAGGATAACGCCGATCTGCGGTTAACTGAGATCGGACACCGGGTCGGGCTAATCAGCGAGAGCCGGTATCAAAAGTTCCTGGAGAAAAAGGAACAGATTAAACAAGAGATAACTCGGCTCAATCAGGTTATTGTTAAACCCAATCAGGAAAACAATGCAGTTCTTAGATCACTTGGCAGTTCGGAGATTTTGCATGGTTTATCAATCGGTGAACTGATTCGTCGGCCGGAAGTTAAGTATCAACAAACGGCTGTTTTTGATCCGGAACGACCGGTGTTGCATTGGAGTGTGGTCGAGCAGGTGGAAGTTCAGATTAAGTACGAGGGTTACATTAAAAAGCAACTGCAACAGGTTGAGCAGTTTAAAAAGCTTGAACACAAACTGATTCCGACCGATCTTGATTACCCCCAAATTGGCGGACTGCGAATTGAAGCAGCTGAAAAACTGCAAGAAATCAAACCATTGTCAATTGGTCAGGCATCCCGAATTTCTGGCGTTTCGCCAGCAGACATTTCGGTATTGTTAATTGCCTTGGAGCAACGCCGACGAAGTGGAGATCAGAAGGGAACGGATAATGAATAAACGTATTGAAGAATTAATACATCGGGGTAAAACTGCCGAAATAATAATTAATGAAATTCAGGCAGAAAAGCTGATTGCTTATATGGATCAGCTCCTGGAACGAAATAAACAGATCAATCTAACTCGGATTACTGATGAAGATGAATTTATCAGGCTTCATCTACTTGATTCTTTGACATTACTTAAACTAATAAAAAACCCCCGGATAAGTATTTTAGATGTCGGAACCGGGGGCGGTTTTCCGGGCATTCCGCTGGCGATCATGCTGGAAGAGGCCAAGATTACGCTAATGGATTCAACAAAAAAGAAGCTCAATGTCGTCCAGTCCATCGCTTCTGAGTTAGGGATCAACAATATAAATACCCTTCATGGCAGAGCTGAAGAATTAGGACAAGATCATAGATACCGGGAGAAATATGAAGTGGTCGCCTCTCGGGCGGTGGCAAATTTGACGCTGCTATCCGAGTATTGTTTGCCGCTGACAAAGGTTGGGGGACAGTTTCTATCGATGAAAGGAAGGGACTATCAGGAGGAGTTAAATGCTGCCCAAATACCGATCGGTGTTTTAGGTGGAAAAATTACAACAATTGAAAAGGGTTTGTTACTGCAAAGTGAGTTTGTTCATGTTATAATAAATATAAAAAAAGTCAAACCAACCCCAGCTAATTTTCCGAGGATTCATGGTAAGATTAAAAAAGAAGCGTTTCCAATCCAGTATAAATAGTACAAGCATAAATAAAGGGTTATATGATAGTATTTGACCTGGTTTTTGACAGATGTTTCACGTGAAACATCTGTCAAAAACAGTGTATCGCAGCTTGCGTTGACAATCACATGTTTCACGTGAAACATTGCTGACAGTCAGAAATATCAGGATAACAAACCAACGATCAGTAAACAAAGTTGTGAAAGTGATTGAGTGATTTAATTAAGGAGCAAAGTATGGCAAAAATCGTGGCAGTATTTAATCAAAAAGGTGGTGTTGGTAAAACGACCACAAATATCAACTTAACCACTGCCCTCAGTTTAGAAGGATATCGAGTACTGGTTATTGATATTGATCCTCAGGGAAATACCAGTAGTGGGTTTGGAATTGAAAAGAATAATCTGGAAAAAAGCGTCTATAATGGAATTATCCATGGTGATAATTTTAAAGAAATTATTCTGACAACTTCTTACGAAAATCTTCATATTCTGCCATCTCACCCCGATTTAGCTGGAGCAGAAATTGAATTGACAAATATGCCACAACGAGAATTGCGCCTTAAAAATAGTATTGAAAATATCAAATCATTTTACGACTATATCTTCATCGACTGCCCACCTTCACTTGGCTTATTAACAATTAATGCCCTGGCAGTGACAAACACGGTGTTAATTCCCATCCAATGTGAGTTTTATGCATTGGAAGGCGTGAGTCAACTGATGAATACGATCAGTCTGGTAAAACAGGGATTAAATCCCCATTTAGAAATAGAAGGTGTCCTGATGACCATGTTTGACAGCCGCACCAACTTATCAAATCAGGTTGTCGATGAAGTGGTTGATTATTTCAAAGAAAAGGTTTATGACACCATGATCCCCCGCAATGTCCGCTTGGCCGAAGCCCCCAGCTATGGGCAGACTATCTTTGAATACGCCAGCGGATCAAAGGGATCAAAAGCATATCTGGCCCTCGCAAAAGAGTTTGTACAAAGACAGGAGTAGTTATGGGAAAAAGCACAGGTTTAGGTAAAGGTCTTAGAGCGTTATTTCCCGATGATGCAGTGGTTGTTCCTTCGCAAAAAGATGAAGTGCTGGAGGTTGACGTTGAAAAGTTGGTTTTCTATGTCAGAACAAATAATGTTCGACCCAATCCAAAACAACCGCGAAAAAGTTTTGACCGAATTAAGCTAGAAGAATTAGGGGCATCAATTAAAGAACATGGCATTCTCCAACCGTTGGTGGTTAAACCGGAAACGAAGGGTTATACCATTATTGCTGGAGAGAGACGTTGGCGAGCCGCCAATATGATTGGCCTTAAAGAGGTGCCGGTAATTGTAAAAGATTTGCCACCAGAAGAAGTTCTGGAAATCGCCATCATTGAAAATGTTCAACGGGAAAATCTCAATAGCATTGAAGAAGCGCTGGCCTATGAAGCGTTAATGGAGAACTTTAATCTGACGCAGGGGGAAATTGGTATTCGGATTGGAAAAAGCCGTACCGCCATTGCCAACACCCTCAGGTTATTAAAACTGCCTCAAAGCATTCAGGAACAATTGGCTCAGGAAAAAATTACATCGGGGCATGCCCGGGCGATTCTGATTCTGGAAGATCCCGCAAAAATGGAAGCTTTTGCAAGCGAGATCATTGAAAAAGGAATGAGTGTCAGAGAAGCAGAGAATCGCATAAAAAAAATGCAGAGTGAAGGTCTGGTAAAGCCACTTCAGCAAAAAAAAGACAATAGTAGTGGATATATCGCAGAAATTCAGGAAGCTTTGGAAAGAAAATTCGAAACCAAAGTCCATTTAAGTAATCGAGGAAAAAAAGGAAAAATAGAGTTTGTCTATTCATCGCTGGAAGAATTGGATCGTCTACTCGAGCGATTGGGATATGAAAAAGAAAACTAGAATCAGTCGAACTGTGACAATTCAATTATGAAATGGAGAAAATAATGAATCAAATCAAAAGAAAGAGACGACTGTCAGCGTTGGAAGCAGCAGTATTGGGCAATATCCTTTATATTGTGATTGTACTGATCTTCAAAAATATATTTGATCTGACCCGAACAAGTAATTTTGACTATCTGTTTAATGGCATCCAATTAATAACAATTGGTGCGTTCTGGATCATCCTGTTTACCGTTTGCTTTAAAAACATCAGTGGCAATGAAAAACCAAAGACACTGCGGTATGTTGTCTATAGTCTGATTCCCATAATCGTCCTAACCGGAACATTGACAGTGGTATCCACCATGTTTCCGGGACAGGATACAAACAGTATCTGGAATCAGTTTGCTTTTATTGCAGCACCCACTATATTTTGGTACTTGCCCTTTGGGTTAATTTATCAATTAGTTGGTGGTGAGCTGTCTGTTTTTCTGTTATTTGGAATAGCGCTGGTAATGACCATAGTCTTTCAGGTGATTGGGATTGTACTCGGCCGAATTGTGGGCCGAAAGTACTGGGAAGAAACCAAAGCCGAAGATCAGCGGGATCTGGAGTATGATCTCGAAGCGAAAAAAGAAAAGAAAAAAAACCGTCGAAAATCACGAGGACCGAAACGGGAGAGTATCGGCCTGGAAGGGCTTTCCAACGAACAAATCAATGAAGGTTTTACGCCCAGAGAGACAGAAATCATGACAGAAGTCATCATTGACGATACCTATGTAGCTCCCGAGCGCGGGAATGTAAAAAAAACCCGCTTTAAGAAATCAGAAACAGGATTGTTTGAAGCCAGTGAGCCCATTATCGAAGAAAAGCCATTTGGTTCAGAAAAAGTTTCGCTTTCCTACGAAAGCGAAATAAAACCAGCGGCAATGCCGGACATCGGAACCGACACAGAGTTCAGTAACGAACAGTCACAAACGGCAGGGGATTGGAATCTTTCCCAACCCATCGAGCTGGAGAATCTCAATAAAGGGTTGAATCAACATGAAGAATCGGATGATAAATCCTTTTTGATGGAAACCAGTGCTGTGCGGATCATCAACGAAGAGGACATTGAAGCATACTACAGGAATAAAAAATGAGTTTTCAAACACTGACATCACTTGATTTAATAGGTATCCTGATTTGTGTACTTTCAGGAATTATAGGATTCAAACGAGGTGCAATAAATACCCTGATCAGTTTCGGGGGATTTATTGCATCTTTTGTAATCGCCTGGTTTTTTTCACCATTGCTGGCGGATTGGTTGATTCAGTCGGGTATGCTCAACAATCTTTTTACTACAATTAACATTGATGCGATTTCCCAGTCGCTGATGGATCTGGGTGCCCAGCAAAGTGGTTTAACCAATGCTCTTTTAGGTGAAGCCGCTATGAGTAGCGGACAATCCATCCTGGATCAGGGCATTACCGTAATAACAGAAGTGATCAAACATGGTATTGCCAACAGTATCAGTTTTGGAATTCTCGTTATGGGGGTATCGGTGTTGTGTTGGTTGCTGCAGGCCATCTTTCTGGGAATCTCAAAACTTCCTGTTATTGGAATCCTTAATCGGCTGGCGGGGGCGATAATCGGAGTGGTTTTAGGGGCAGCCATCATTGCAGTGATGCTTTGGGTATTTTCTGTGATTAATCTTGCAACGGGAGGTGTATCCAAACTGCCCACCGTTGAAGCGAGCAGTTTGTTAACCACTTGGATACCAATTGGGCTTAACGTTATCGGAATTCAATAGGAGTTAATTATGGAATATTTAACAACAAGTTTTTCTTCGTATCTCAATCAATTTGATTTTTCACATTTACTGCAAAAATGCCTGGTTTCGGGGATCGTTCTAATTGCGGTTGTGATCAGTATAAAAATCACGTTTGGTATTGTCGACCGGATTTTTGATGGTGAAAAAGCAGGGCTTGAACCCCGGGATGCCCGCCGCATTGTTACGCTGAATCATGTGACAAAAACCGCTGCCAGAGCAAGCATCTGGACCCTGGCGGGGTTGATTATTCTGGGCCAATTCATTAATGTGGGTTCATTGTTGGCAGTAGCCGGAGTTGGAACCCTGGCCATTGGTTTTGGGGCGCAGGGGATTGTGGAAGATGTGATGAGTGGCTTTGTAATTGTTTTTGAAAATCAATTTAGTGTTGGTGATTATGTGATCATTGATGAGACGCACTATGGGATCGTTGAGACGATTGGGATGCGCACAACCAGCGTCCGGGAATTTAATGGGGGGCTCTTTATCATTCATAACGGGAAAATCGATCGCCTCGTCAATTATTCTAAGGGTCATATAAAAGCAATTGTTGAAGTCAGCATTGCTTATGAAGAAAACATCGACAAGGTCATGACAATCCTCGAAGAAATCTGCACAGATCTATATGAAAACCATGAAGAGTTATTTAAAATTCGGCCTGAAGTTCAGGGAATCACCCGACTTGATCCATCTGCAGTTGTTATCCGGGTTGTATGTGAAGAAGATGCGGCATCAAAATTTGCGGCAGAAAATTTACTGCGGCAACGAATCAAAACGGTATTTGACGAAAAAGGAATTGAAATTCCCTATAATAAAACCGTGATATATAATCAAAATTCGGTCAAAATGATGGACAAAAAAGAAGCAGAGGTGAAATATGGAAACTAAGGTTTATTCATTAGGGGATCGGGTAGAAATGAAAAAAAAGCATCCCTGCGGAAGCTTTCAATGGGAAATTATCCGGGTCGGGGCCGATATTAAAATAAAATGTCTGGGTTGCGGCCATATTGTTATGCTTCAGCGGTCAAAATTCAATAAACAGATTAAGAAAATTCTGAGCGGTGAGAGCAAGGGAGAAGTATGAAAGAATTTTTTATGACCCAATGGAATGGAGCAGAAACCTACTTTGAAAAACATTTAAAACCAACCTTCTTTTTTTGTCTGACGTTTTTTGTGGTTATGAGTATTTTAAACACCCTGCTTTTTCTGAGTGACCCGGGCTTGAGTCAGAGTTATTTTAATGAGTTGCAGGCGTTGTTTAATCAGAAAGAATTTTTAGATGGTACCGGGGTTGATCTCTGGCTGGGTATTTTTTTAAATAATGTGATTGCCAGTGGAATCAGCAGTCTTTTAGGGGTTGTTCCATTTTTATTTTTGCCAATGTTTTCGCTGGCTTCCAATGCGATTATTATTGGTTTGATCGGTGCAGTGTATCAAACCAATGGCATTGGTTGGTTTGCTTTTCTGGTGGGGGTTTTGCCCCATGGTATGATTGAGATTCCGGCTCTGGTTTTAGGGGTAACGCTGGGTGTGCATCTCTGTTTACAATTATCAAAAACAATTTTACGAAGAAGTCTAAAGGGTGAGCTAAAACAGGCGGCGATAGGATGTTTGCGAATTTATTTATTGTGGCTGATTCCACTTTTCTTTCTAGCTGCTTTTATAGAAACATTTATGACGCCAATTATATTTGGTGCAGTTGTGCCTGCCTGAAATAAAAAATAAAAGAAAATCCTTGCATGAATTGTAAGATGTGATATAATTAAAAGCTGTAATCCTTGCTCGCTGGAAAAGTGAGCCATAGTCCATGAGGAGGTGAAATGGAATGAGAAAGTATGAAACACTATTTGTTTTAAAACCGGATCTTGAGAAAGAAGCGATTGAAGAACTTGTCGGCAAAGTGAAGGCTGTTATTGAAGCAGCTGGAGAAATTGAAAAAGTCGACGAATGGGGCAAACGAAAGTTAGCCTACGAAATCGATAAAAAGTATCAAGAAGGATTCTATGTTTTAATCGACTTCAAAGCTGATAACTCAGTTCTTGATGCATTAGATCATTTATACAAAATTAACGAACAGTTTATTCGAAGCATCGTTATTAAAAAAGAGAAATAGGGGGCAATTCTGTGAATAAAGTAATTCTCGTAGGAAGACTAACCCGTGATCCTGAGGTGAAAAACACTACAACAGGCAGAGCAGTCGCTTCATTTACCTTAGCGGTGGATCGTCGTTTTAAAAACAAAGATGGTCAAAAAGAAGCAGACTTTGTGCCAGTCGTCGTGTGGGGAAAACAGGCAGAAATTGCTGGACAATATTTGTCAAAGGGTAGCCAAATTGGTGTATCAGGACGACTACAGGTAAGAAGTTACGACGCACAGGATGGTCAACGACGTTATGTGACGGAAGTTGTTGCCGATGAGATTAGTTTTCTCTCATCCGGCCGGAGAGATTCGAACGCCGGATTCCAGCAAACTTCAGCGCCACAATCCAATAATAATATGTCAGTAATGGGATTAGATGAAGATTTTCATCTGATGGCCGATGATGACGATATACCTTTTTAAGATAGGAGGAAAAATACAATGCCAAAACCATTTAAAAAGCGAAGAAAAGTTTGTGAGTTTTGCGAACGAAAAGTAGAAAATGTTGACTATAAAGATGTAGTTACGTTAAAAAAATTCGTTTCTGAACGTGGAAAAATTCTACCAAGACGAGCAACCGGCACCTGTGCTAAACATCAGAGAAAGGTAACTGAAGCCATTAAACGTGCGCGAAATGTTGCCCTATTACCATATAGCTCAAACAATTAAAAACGCAAAGCTGTTTGTTTCAGGAAGGATCTGGAGCGAACAGCTTTTTCTTTTTCACAAATGAGCTGCGTAAACGGCTTGGGCGAATCCTTCCGCCCGGAAGGTTAAGAAGAATTGCCGGTGAAATTAAAAACCAGAGCAAACAAAAATAATAGGCATTTTCCGTTAATATGATATAATGGTTCAGTAACTTTTTATAGAGTAATAAAAGGTATGTGGTAATACGTAAGTTACCAATTTGGAGGATCAATGAAAACACGTGGAATAACAGAAGGTGCCATGTTTTGTGCCCTGGGAGTCATTCTTACCTTAGTTAGCTATTATTTACCTTTTTTTGTGCTATTGGTATTTTTTATACCGGTACCAATGGTGGTATTGGGAAAACGCCAGGGCCTGAAGGTGAGTATTCTTTCTTGCATTGCGGCCACGATTCTGATTGGTCTTTTTTTGGGACCGCTCAATGCGATTTCTTTTGGGGCGCTGATGCTCTTTGTGGGCTGCAGTCTGGGATTTGCCTATAATCGGGATTATTCACCGGTTTTTAAAGTTGCCATTGGAATTGTTGGTTTTGCGATTTTGCTGATTGCGGTGGTGGCCAGTTATGAATGGGTGATGGGGATTGGTTTTACCAGCCTGTTGTTACAGACCCTGGAACAGAGTACCAGTGAGGTGATGACGTTTTATCAAACTGCCAATATTATGGATGCCGAACAGTTGGCAATGGCCAAAACGGCCATGGATAAAAACATAGAAATGATGAAGCTGGCATTACCGAGTGCTTTTCTGTTACTACCAGTTGTATTTGGGATGGTCAATGTGATCGTTTCGGATATGATTTTAAAACGCATCGGCTATCCGGTTAAAACCTTCAAACCGCTGAGCCAATGGGAAATGCCAACAAGCCTTAAATATTTTTTGATGGTACTGATCCTCGGTGATTTTATCATCAGTATGTTTCAGGTTACCACGATCCCGCAGATTTATATTGTCACGGTGATGAATTTTGTCAATATTATTTTCCTCATTATGGGACTGTCATTGATTTTAAACTATCTGGAATACAAGAAATTGACGAACAAGGGGTTAAACGTGCTGGTAGTCATTTTAAGCTTATTGTTTAGCTCACTGGTAACCATTTTAGGGATCGCTGATACTTACATCGGAATTCGTCGGATTTTTCGAAGGGAGTCCCAGATCAAATGAAAGAGTCAAAAAAAGATATTGTCCGATTTGCGTTAGCGGCACAGTTGATTGTCTCTCTGGTACTTGGTTTTTATAATATCTTCCTGGGAATTGGTGGCGTTGTTATCTTTGTGATCCTGATCATGTATTACACTAAAAACACCACCATTGATGAAATCAAAATCGATAAAGCCATTGATGAAATTTACAGTGATCTCGATAAGATTAATCAGGAACGGATGTATGAAATGCCGATTGCCATGGCGATTGTCGATAATGAAGGCATCATTTATTGGTATAACCAGGCATTTGGAAAGGCGTTTAAAAAAGAAAAAGAAGGTTTATTCAAAAAAAATATTATTACCGAATTGGATTTTAATCTGACCGCCGCCATCAAGGCTGATGAATTCACCTTCCATTATGAAGAACGGGACTATGGCGTGGTTACCAATGCGTTCTCTGACAAAATCCATAGTTTTGAACTGCTGCATTTTTTTGATATCACCGAACAAAGTAAGCAACGACAGCTGTACCGGAAAAATTCACCGCTGTTTTGCTACATCGTCATCGACAATTATGATGATATCATTGAGCAGATTCCCAGTCATAAGCGTTCGGCGATTCTTGGAAAGGTCGATCTGAAGCTTAACGAATGGGCTAAACAGCTGGGCAGTGTTATCATTGAGTATGAAAGTGACCGTTATCTGATGATTTTTGAGCGGGGAAAAATCTGTGCCCTGCAAAAAGAGAATTTTAAAATTCTTGATGAAATTCGGGAAATCGAAAATGATGAAAAAGTGCCGATTACCCTCAGCATTGGTATTGGTATCTCTGAAAGTATTCTGGGGATTATCGAATCCCAGGAATTGTCTCATTCAGCCCTGGATATTGCCCTGGCTCGGGGCGGTGATCAGGCCGTGGTCCGCCAGGATGAAAAAATGTCCTTTTACGGGGGCAAAAGCGAAGCTACCGAAAAAAGAACCAAGGTTAAAGCCCGGGTTAAGGCTTACGGTCTGAAAGAGCTGATCAAAGAGTCGGATCATGTTCTGATGATGGGTCATCAGAATCCGGATATGGACTGCCTGGGTTCGGCGGTCGGGTTGCTGGGAGCCTGCAAATCCCTTGGTAAAGAAGGAAAAATTGTGATCCGGGAGATTAATTATTCGATCAAATCGCTGTTTGATTATTTGTTGGAAAATGAAGCCTATCAGGATGCTTTTATTACCCCTAAAGAAGCCGAAAGCTATGCCACTAAAAACACACTATTGATTATTTTAGACACCCAAACCGTCAATTATCTGGAGATGCCGTCCCTGGTGGATCAGATCCCTAAAATAGTGGTGATCGATCATCATCGGCGGTCTGGAAAAGCCATTAATGAAACGCTGTTGACCTATACTGAAGCGTATGCTTCATCCACCTGCGAACTGGTGACTGAGCTGCTGCAGTATTTTGATGAGAAGAGCCAACTTAATGTTATTGAAGCCAACGCTTTAATGGCGGGGATGTGTATGGACACCAAAATGTTTACCTTAAAAACGGGAGTAAGAACCTTTGAAGCCGCCTCTTACTTAAGGCGAAAGGGCGCCGATACGCTGATCAGTAAAATTTTGCTGCAGGATGATCTGAATACTTATACGGCCAAATCGGATGCAGTCAAGAATGCTAAAATCTATTTTGATAACATTGCGATCTCAACCTTTGAGAACAATACCGATTATGGCAAGGTGATTGCTGCCCAGGCAGCGGATGAACTGTTAAATATCAAGGGGATTGTGGCTTCCTTTATCATTCTTAAAAATGAAGAGGGGCTGGCCATCAGTGCCCGCTCCATGGGCGAGGTCAATGTTCAGGTAATCTTAGAGAAATTGGGTGGTGGCGGCCATTTGGCCATTGCCGGAGCACAGTTCCCCGGTGAAAAAAACATTGAAACCGGCGTCGAGCTATTGCTCACTGCTATAAAAAAATACAAGAAGGAGAATGGATCATGAAAGTAGTCTTATTGGAAAATGTAAAAAATGTTGGAAATAAAGGTGATATTGTTGATGTAAAGGATGGTTATGGCCGGAACTTTTTGATTAAAACCGGTAAGGGCGTCATTGGTAATAAAGAAAATATTGCCATGGCGGAAACGACCAAAGCTGAAGAAGCACAAAAAGTCGCAGCCGAACGACAGGCTGCTGTCGAACTGGCAAAAACAATCGATGAAACGGAAATTACCATTACCGAACGGGCTGGCGAAGACGGCAAACTGTTTGGATCGGTTACCAGCAAAGACATTGCTGAAGCTCTGGAAAATCAAAAAGGCATCAAGGTTGATAAGCGCAAAGTTGAACTGGAAATGCCGTTGCGTAATGTGGGTCGGGCCGAAGTCAAAGTTAAAACCTATCAGGGCGTGGTCGGAAAACTGACCGTGCTCATCAAAGGCGAAGCCTAGGAGACTAAGCGGTGATGAATCCCAAAGTCCCGCCCCATAATATTGAAGCCGAACAGTCGGTGCTAGGCGCCATCTTGATGGATGAGTCCAATATTGCCCGGGCTGAAGAGCTATTGTCCCCCCAGGATTTTTATCGGGGCGGCCATAAAGAAATCTATGAAGCGATGCTTTCTCTTCACAACGAGAGAAAGCCCATTGACACCGTTACCCTGATTAATGCCCTTAGAAACCGGGGAGTTCTGGAAAAAATCGGCGGAATTGGTTATCTCAGTGAATTGGTCGAGATGGTGCCGATTCATCGGAATTATCTGGAATACTGCCAGATTGTTCATGAAAAGGCGGTGATTCGTAATCTGATTCATACGGCCACCCAGATTCTTGAAGACAGCTATGGTCAGTATGAGAATATCGGGGATGTGATTGATCGGGCCGAACAGGAAATCTTCAAAGTTTCCCAGGGTCGACGAACGGGTGATTTTCAGAGCATTCAGGAAACCCTGGCCACCACCCTGGCCCAGATTGAAGCGATTGAAAGTAAAAAAGGTAAACTCACCGGAATTGAAACCGGTTTTACCGAGCTTAACCATATTACCTCCGGCTTGCAGCCCTCCGATCTGATTATTGTGGCTGCCCGACCATCAATGGGGAAAACCGCCTTTGCCTTGAATATCGCCCAAAATGCGGCCATCAAAGATAACCGCTCGGTGGCGATTTTCAGTCTCGAAATGTCCAAGGAACAGCTGGTACAGCGTATGCTGTGTGCCGCCTCATTGGTGGACAGCAATAACGTTAGAACCGGTAATCTCAGCAAGGAAGACTGGGAACGAATGGTGGTTGGTTACAATACCCTTTACGGCGCCAGTATTTTTATAGATGATACCCCGGGGATTACGGTTTCAGAAGTCCGTTCCAAATGTCGGCGGCTGAAAACCGAAAAAGCCCTGGATTTGATTGTCATTGACTACCTGCAACTGATGAGCGGCGGTGGTCGGACTGAAAACCGGCAGAATGAAATTTCTGAAATGTCCCGGGGCTTAAAAGCCCTGGCCCGGGAAATGGAAGCGCCAGTGATTGCTTTGTCACAGCTCAGCCGGGCCCCGGATGCCCGAACCGATCACCATCCGGTCATGTCGGATTTGCGTGAGTCTGGTTCGATCGAGCAGGATGCCGATGTGATCATGCTTTTATACCGGGAATATTATTACGATAAAAACCCGGAATTAAAAAACTTATCTGAGGTAATCATTGCCAAGCAACGTAACGGTCCAACCGGAACCGTACGCCTGGCCTGGATACCCGAATATACAAAATTCAACGATCTGGCTGTGGGTTATAATGAAGATGACTACGGCCCGGATGCGTTTGCATAAAGGAAGAAGAACATGAAATATGATGTAATCATCATCGGGGCTGGCCCCGGTGGTATTTTTGCCGCCATGGAACTGGCCAAAAAGAACAAGGAACTGAAGATATTGATGCTGGAAAAGGGCAATTCGATTGAAAAACGGATCTGTCCCAAGCGTCAGACCAATGTCTGCATTGGTTGTAAACCCTGTAATATTACTACCGGATTTGCCGGAGCCGGGGCCTACTCGGATGGCAAACTATCGCTTTCACCGGATGTCGGCGGCGAGCTGCCGGAATACATTGGCTATAACACCACGGTTGATCTGATTAAATATGTTGATGATCTCTATATTGAGTTTGGTGCCGACAAGCGCGTTCATGGCCTGGATGATCCCGATAAGATCCGGGATATTCGTACCAAGGCGATCCAGAGCAATTTAAAACTGATTGAATGTCCGGTTCGTCACATGGGCACCGAGGTCGGTTATACCATTTATCAGCGGATTCAAAATTACTTAATCAACGATCTGGGCATCGACATTAAGTTTAGAACACCGGTGCAAAGCCTGGTAGTCGAAGATAATTCTGTCGTCGGCGTGGTCGCCAAAGGTGAAACCTACCGGGCTGACAAGGTATTGGTGGCTGTGGGCCGGGATGGCTCGGAATGGTTTACCTCGATGTGCGAAGAATACAAGGTGGAAACCAAGGTCGGGAAAATCGATATCGGCGTCCGTTTGGAAACCCGCAACGAGGTCATGCAGGAAATCAATGAGGCCCTTTATGAAGGTAAGCTGGTTTATTATACCCCCACCTTTGATGACAGCGTCCGGACCTTCTGTTCCAACCCCGGCGGAGTTGTATCGACCGAATATTATGATAACCAGTTGGCGGTGGTCAATGGACACAGCTATAAATCCGACAACTTAAAAACCCATAACACCAATTTTGCGCTGCTGGTCTCTAAAAGCTTTACTGAACCCTTTAAAGAAGCGGTCGCCTATGGCAAGCATATTGCCGGATTGGGAAATATGCTGACCGGCAATAAGATCATGGTGCAACGTTATGGCGATTTCTTAAGAGGCCGCCGGACTACCGAAGAGCGGTTGATGCGTAATAATATCCGGCCGACCTTAATTGATGCGGTGCCCGGTGATCTCTGTTTAGTATTACCCTACCGGATTATGAAGGACATTGTCGAAATGATTCAGGCCCTGGATCATGTGTCACCGGGTCTGGCCAGTGATGAAACCCTGCTCTATGGGGTAGAGGTTAAGTTCTATTCCAATAAGGTGACCGTAGATAAAAACTTCCAGTCCAGCATTAAGAATCTCTATGTATTGGGCGATGGCGCCGGAGTCACCCGGGGTTTGATGCAGGCCTCCGCCAATGGGGTGTATGTGGCCCGAAACCTTTATAACGAATAGATGTCGGGAAAATTATTTATAGTCGGTACCCCGATCGGCAATCTCGATGATATGAGCATCCGGGGCCTAAAAGTCCTGCAGTCGGTGGATCTGATTGCTGCTGAAGATACCCGGCATTCGATTAAGCTGCTCAACCATTTTGAGATTTCTAAAAAAATGGTCGCCTATCATCAACATAACGAACAGCAGTCGTGTGAGGGCCTGATTGAACTGCTAAAACAGGGTCAGAACATCGCCCTGATTTCTGATGCCGGAATGCCGCTAATTTCCGATCCGGGGTCAGTCCTGGTTAAAAGCTGTGTCGCCAATGCCATTGCCCTGGAAGTGGTCCCCGGCCCCAACGCCGGGCTCTGCGGCCTGGTGTTGTCAGGACTGGACACCCGTTCCTTTTTATTTCTCGGCTTTTTAGGTAAAGACAATAAGGCGGTTAAAGCAGGGATCAAGCGGATTGAAGAATCAGTCAATACGGTGGTGCTTTATGAGTCCCCCCACCGTCTGCCAAAAACTCTGGAAATTTTGGTCAAGCAGGGGCTGGGTCACCGGCAGATGAGTATCTCCCGGGAGCTGACCAAACGCTATGAGGAAACCCGCTATGGTACCATCGCCGAGCATCGGGACTATTATCAGGAAAATCCCCCCCGGGGCGAGTATGTCCTTTGTATTGAAGGCCGAACCGCCGATGAAGGTAAGGTGGCGGCTTCGCTGGAACTGGAAAGCCTGAGCCTGGAAGACCATCTGGCTCATTATCTGAAGTCCGGTCTGCCGGAAAAAGAAGCCATGAAAGCGGTGGCCAAAGACCGCAATATTTCAAGACGGGATGTTTATAACGCAGTTAAGCGATAAATCCCTTGAAAAAATCTGGAATTAAAGTATAATAGGGATAGCAATTAAATAAAAATTACAATGAAGAGAAGAGTAGGTGTGGATGCTGTGAAGAGAGAGCCGGGATGGTGAAAGCCGGTGACAGAAAAAGCATTGAAGATGGCCTCGGAGTAAGTTTGGGTGAATCGTTTAGCCCGAACCGCTTGACGCGATAAAACTGAAAGTTTTAAAAACTTATGAAGGCATTATTTGTGAGAATAATGTGAACTAAGGTGGTAACGCGAACCCTTCGCCCTTAACTGGACGGGGGTTTTTTTTGTTGGATTAAACCCACCAAATACAGAAATATGAATAAAGGAGAACTTATGTCAGAAAAAACATTTTATATTACTACCCCCATTTATTATCCCAGTGGGAACTTGCATATTGGCCATACCTACACCACGGTGGCAGCCGATACGATTACCCGGTTTAAAAAACTGCAGGGTTATGATACCTATTTTTTAACCGGTACCGATGAACACGGCCAAAAAATTGAAAAAGTGGCGGCCGAAGCCGGGGTCGCACCCCAGGCTTATGTCGATGGGATTGTCACCGGCATTAAAAACCTCTGGGACACCATGAACATCAGCTACGATCAGTTTATCCGGACCACTGATCCTGAGCATGAAAAAACCATTCAGCGGATTTTCAAAAAGCTTTATGATCAGGGCGATATTTATAAGTCAAACTATGAAGGCTGGTATTGTACCCCCTGTGAATCTTTCTGGACCGAAAGTCAGCTGGTTGACGGTAACTGTCCCGACTGTGGCCGGCCGGTGGAAAAAGCTGCGGAAGAGGCCTACTTCTTTAAAATGTCCAAATATGCCGATGATCTGATGAAATACATTGAAGATAACCCCCATTTTATTCAGCCGGAATCCCGCAAAAATGAAATGGTCAATAACTTTATTAAACCCGGGCTCCAGGATTTATGCGTCTCCCGGACCTCCTTTACCTGGGGCGTGCCAGTTGATTTTGATCCCGGTCATGTGGTTTACGTCTGGATTGACGCCCTGCCCAACTACATTTCGGCCCTGGGTTATCTCAATGACAAACCGGATTTGATGGAAAAATACTGGCCGGCGGATGTTCATCTGGTCGGCAAGGATATTATCCGCTTCCATACCATTTACTGGCCAATTATTTTGATGGCACTCAAATTACCACTGCCCAAACAGGTTTATGGCCACGGCTGGATTTTATTAAAAGGCGGAAAAATGTCCAAATCAGTGGGGAACGTGGTTGACCCCGTGGTTTTAGTCGACAAGTATGGGGTTGATGCCCTGCGCTACCATGTGCTGCGGGAAATGAGCTATGGTTCGGACGGTGTTTATAATGAAGATCTGCTGGTCAGTCACATCAATTCCGACCTGGCCAATGATCTCGGTAATCTGCTCAGCCGAACCCTGGCGATGACTGATAAATACTTTGGTGGTGTGATTCCAACACAGCGTGAGACGGAAGATATAGACACGGAGCTGATTGCCCTGGCTGAAAAAACGCCCGGGATTGTCAGTGACTACATGGATAAGCTGGACTTCAGCCGGGCCCTGGAAGAAATCTGGAAGCTGGTTTCCCGCTCCAATAAATATATTGATGAAACCCAACCCTGGGTACTTGGCAAAAGCCCGGAAAAACTGGCTCGTCTGGCCCAGGTGATGTATAACCTGACCGAGTCCTTGCGGATCGTCACGGTGCTGATTTCTGCGGCAATGCCGGAAACCGCCCGAAAAATCGGTGAGCAGCTCAACTGTCCGGCGGACTGTTTAAGTTGGGACAGCATCCAGAAATTTGGCGGCTATCCCGAAGGCCTCAAGATCGAGCGCTGTGACGCACTGTTCCCGCGGATTGAGCTGGAAAAGAAAGCGGAACAGCCGGTTAAAGAAGCGAAAGCCGAAAAAGCTAAAAAAGAAAATGATAGTAAAACGCCGGAAGAATTGCCGGAAGGCCTGATTACCATTGATGATTTTGCCAAGGTGCAACTGCGGGTGGCTGAGGTAGTCGCCTGTGAACCTCATCCCGATGCTGATCGATTGCTGGTCTTACAACTGCAGGTTGGTCAGGAAAAACGTCAGGTGGTTTCCGGGATTGCCAAATACTATGCGCCAGCAGACCTGGTCGGTAAAACCGTCATTCTCGTCGCCAACCTGAAACCGGTCAACCTCCGGGGACTGGAATCCAACGGGATGATCCTGGCCGCTACCAAGGGCAAAAAATTGTCCCTGGTTACCGTCGATGGCATTCCCTCTGGTGGAAAAGTTTCGTAAGATATTTAAAAATTATTTCGTGTGAACCGCTAGCGGAGCACCCGGTAGGGTTAAAAATAAAAAAAGTCTAAACAGCATAAATTCTGTTTAGACTTTTTAAAAGCCCCAAATTAGAGACTTTTTATCATCTCGATGTATTCATTTTTTTCGCGAACACCGACAAAGCGGTTGACCGCTTCACCGTTCTTAAAGAAAACCACGGTGGGGATACTCATCACCCGAAATTGTTGGGCCAGGGCCTGGTTGTCATCCACATTGATTTTACAAACCTTCATACCAGCGTCAAGCTCCTGAGAAATTTCATCGATTGTCGGGGATAGCGCTTTACAAGGGCCACACCATTCTGCCCAAAAATCCACCATGACAGCTCCATTATAGGATAAAATCTCGGTTTCGAAATTTTCCATATTGATTGTTATAACTTTTTCACTGGACATTATTCTCTTCACCTCTTAAATATATTTGCTCAATCATTATATAATAATTCTTTAGAAGATAAAAGGATAAAAGTTAAATTTCTCCGTGTAAGAGACAGCGATTGTGTTAAAATAGAAGCATGAAAAAAATGGATATAAAAAAGAGCACCATCAAAAGTGAACTCGAAAAGCTTAATAAAAAAAACAAATACCGGTTTCATATGCCCGGACATAAGGGGCGGGGTGAGGCCTTTGCCTTATACGACTATGATATTACCGAAATCCCTGGCGCTGATAATCTTCATGATGCCCAGGGGATCATCGCAAAGGCCCAGAAAAAACTGGCGACGATCTATCGCAGCGATGAAGCGGCGATTCTGGTCAACGGTACCACCACCGGGATTCACAGCGCCATTCTGGGCAGCTGTGCTCCGGGTGAGCAGCTGCTGGTGCCCACCAATTGTCATCGGGCCGTTTTTGGGGCCCTGGGGCTGGGGCGCATTGAAGGCGTTTTTATCACCCCGGAGATTGACCTAAATCTGGGCTTTGCCCACTCAATCAGTGCGATTGCGGTCCGCCAGGCGCTGACCAAAAATCCTCATATTAAGGGGATGATATTGACTAATCCCAGCTATTATGGCACCATCAGTGACCTAAAAACCATTGCCGCCATCCTTCATGATCAGGGGAAATTTTTAATTGTCGATGAAGCCCACGGCGCCCATCTGCGCTTTAGTGACAAACTGCCGCCAGATGCCATTTCTGCTGGGGCCGATGTGGTGATTCAGAGTACCCATAAGATTCTGGGATCACTGACCCAAAGCTCACTGCTTCATTTTCAGGGCAGTCGGGTCAATCGTCAGAAGATCAAAGCTTATCTCAGCTTGCTGCAAAGCTCGTCACCCAGTTATCCGCTGATGATATCTGTGGAAGAGGCCGTGGATGAAGCCGCTGAAAAGGGCGAAACCATATTTAATACGATTGTGGCTGCCCATCGGGAATTCTGCCAGCAGCAGAACGGTCAGGAGCCGATCGTTCTGTATGGCGGAGAGAATCCGGATCAGGAGTATGATCGCAGCAAGTGGCTGTTTTGGACCCGGGGTATCACCGGAACGGAAGTGGAAGCCCGGTTGTCAGCTGAGTATGGCATTCAATGCGAAATGTCATCAGCGAATCATCTGCTGGCGATGACCGGGATGGGCACCACCCGGGCTGATTTAGTAAGCTTAACGCAAGCTATCTGTGCTATAAATAAAACCATCAGGCGCGACGAAAAAGAACCTCAGCCCCCCCGAGGGTGGCGGGAGCAGCTCGATTTTACGGCTGCTGTCCAAACCCAGATGCCGCTGTGGGAAGCCCTTGCCTGGGAAGAACGCTGTCAAATGCCGCTGGAACAGGCCACTGGGCAGCTGGTTGGGGATTTTATTATTCCCTATCCGCCGGGGATCCCGGTCTTGCTACCGGGCAGCCGGATCACCGTCGAAATGGTGGTATATTTAAACGACTTGCTGGATCATCAGGTGGCGGTGGTGGGAGTCGATGTTAACAGAGCAGTCACAATTATCAAAAAGGAGCCGGTAATCATGGAAAAGAATCATCAGGGACAATTGATCGTCATCGAAGGAGTGGATGGTAGCGGGAAACAGACCCAAACCCAACTGCTTTATGACCGGCTGGTAAAAGCGGGGGAAAACGTCATGAAAATCGCCTATCCCCGCTATGACAAAAAATCGTCAGCGCTGGTAAAATTATATCTGGAAGGGGCCTTCGGAAAAGATCCCGGGAGCATCAGCCCCTATATCGCTTCAACCTTTTACGCCGCCGACCGTTATGCCTCCTACAAGGAAGATTACGAGGACTTTCTTGCACAGGGGGGATTGGTGCTGGTCGATCGCTATACCACCTCTAATATGGTCCATCAGGCCGGAAAAATCAAGGATCCTGAAGAACGGAAACGTTTTCTAGACTGGCTGTGGGATTTTGAATTTAATCTCTATGGCCTGCCGATTCCAGACCAGGTGTTTTTCCTGAACATTCCCCCGGAGATCAATGAGCAGTTGATTAAAAACCGCAACAATAAAATAACCGGAAAACAGGAAAAAGATATTCACGAAAGCAGTCCCGAACATCTTAGAGATTCCTACCGCAGTGCCCTGGCGCTGGTGGCAGAATACGGCTGGACGGAAATCAATTGTGTTGCGGATAACCAACTGCGCAGTATAAATAGCATCCATCAGGAAATCTGGGAATGCATGAAGGAGCATAAATCAAATGATTGAAGATCAGTACACCTATTTAACCATGGCCGACTCCGACATGGATTTTATTCTGCTTAAGAATTATTTAAATGCCCACGGGATTCAGGTCATCACCAGGGAAAAAGGCTTTGGGGGACCAATCCGCAGTATCTTCATGGGCAATTTTACGCCCGCTCATATTGAGGTCTTTGTTAAAGACAGCGATTTCGAAGCGGCCCTTGACCTCCTGGATTATGAAGAATTCAGTGCCGAACTGGATAAAGAATTGGGACTGGATCGTGATAGTTGGGATGACAGTGATGATAAAAAGAAAAAACCCCATTAATAACTGTCTTTGAGAGGAAAATTATGTTTGAAACGATTCAGGGTCACCAAACCATTACCAATCATCTTGCCAACGAAATAAGCTCCCAGGAGGTAAGCCATGCTTACCTCTTTTCAGGCATCGATGGGATCGGAAAAAAGAAAACTGCCCGGGAGTTTGCCAAAGCCCTTTTATGTCAGGATCTGGAGAGCCCAGGTTGTGGACATTGTCCGGTTTGTCTTCAGATTGAGCATGAAAACTATCCCGATGTCAAAATAATTGGGCCCAAAACGGGAGTCGATAGCATCAATATTAGTCAGGTTCGGGAAATGATCAGTGAGCTGGCGATTAAACCCTATTCGGGTAACTGGCGGGTTAATATCATCGATGGGGCCGAAAAGATGACGCCAGAGGCCCAGAACAGCTTACTGAAGTCTTTGGAAGAGCCGCTAAGCTATAATATTTTTATTCTTGTCACCAGCCATCCCCAGGCGATATTACCGACGATTCGCTCTCGCTGTCAAAGCTATCATTTTCAGCCGCTGACCATGGTCGAAATGGAGACTGTCGTTTTCGGACAAGGTGAATTTGATAAGCCTGCTGTGACCGAGGCCGCCCGGGCTGCGGGGGGATCTCCAGGGATGGCCTTATACTTGCTCAATAACGATGAGGTTCAAAAAGAAAGAACCCACTATCTCCGGGAGCTTTACAGCCTGTTAAAAGGGGACGAGATCAAGATCTTTACCCTGTCCGAAGCTTTATCCAAGGATAAAGCCACCAGCCAGGAGATGCTGGAGTTTTTTATTCACTGGTTTTATGAGGTCAATCTATTACTGGAAGGTCATCCGCTACCGCAGAAGGGGGAGCCGAATCCGGCGCATCGGGCCTATCATCAATTACTGGAAAATGAAAAAAATCAGGCGATCATTAAAACTTTGTTTGAAATGATGGCGACGATACAATATAATGTTAATTTAAGATTACAATGGGAAAAGTGTTTCATTAAGATAATGAAAATTCAGAAAGGATAAAGCCAATGGGAAAATCAGTCGTCGGCGTACGATTTAAAAAAGTGGGCAAAATATATTATTTTGATCCCCTGGATATTGAGTTTGAACAGTTTGATCCGGTTATTGTGGAAACGGTCAGAGGCATTGAGTATGGTGAAATTGCACTGACTGCCAGAGATGTGGATGAAGCAGAAATAGTGGCTCCGGTAAAACCGGTGATCCGTAAAGCGACGGAAACAGATACCAGGGAGTTTAACAAGCTCAAGCAAAATGAACAGGACGCCAAAGCAATTTTTATTGCCAAGGCCAAAAAGCACAAGCTGGAAATGAAACTGATCGATGTGGAGTATACCTTTGATCAGAAAAAGGCGATTTTTTATTTTACTGCCGAAGGCCGGGTCGATTTTCGTGAGCTGGTCAAAGATCTGGCTTCGATCTTCAAGGTCCGGATTGAACTTCGGCAAATCGGGGTGCGGGACGAAGCCAAATTGTTCAAAGGCCTGGGTGTCTGCGGGCGGACGACCTGCTGTGCCCAGTGGCTGGGGGATTTTACCCCGGTATCGATAAAAATGGCCAAGGAGCAGAACCTGTCGCTTAATTCGACAAAGATTTCCGGGATCTGCGGGCGGCTCTTATGTTGTCTGACCTATGAGCAGGAATTCTATGAAGAGGTTTCAAAAAAACTTCCCAAAGTGGGACAGCGTGTCATCACCGCCGATGGCGAGGGGGAAGTATTTAAATTAAGTATTCTGGAAGAAACCGTTTTCGTCAAAATTCAGGTGAATAAGGATGAAACCGAGGTAAAAAAATATCTTCTGGAAGAAATTGAAGTAAAAAAATTCGAAAAAGTCAAAAAAGACAAATAATCATCTTGATTTCACTTCAAAAAAGGATATAATAAAGATGTTGTTAATGCTAAAAGGAGGGTTTTTTAGATGGCTTATAAAATTACAGATGAATGTATTGCTTGTGGCTCTTGCATGGACGAATGTCCAGTAGAAGCAATTTCTGAAGGCGATATCTATGTTATCGATGCAGCTACTTGTACTGACTGCGGTTCTTGTGCAGAACAATGTCCAGTAGAAGCAATTGTTCAGGACTAGTTAGAAGTATGAAAAAAAGGCACCTTCCAGAGTATTCTGGGAGGTGCCTTTAACGTGGACTAATGCAATCAGTAATTTTTTCTTAAATCATTTAAAATATTTAAGAGGGTGTTAAATAATAAGATATATGGGTAAATACCTGTTTAAGAAATAAAATCAATGACAGATTAAGATCTGGAGGAGGAAAAATGCAAAAATATGTATGTGATATTTGCGGGTATATTTATGATCCTGAGGTAGGGGATCCTGACAGCGGCGTTGCACCAGGAACCGCCTTTGAAGATATCCCCGAGGATTGGGTTTGCCCTTTGTGTGGCGTTTCAAAAGAAGATTTTTCACCAGAAGATTAGAAAAGTGCAATCAAAAAAGAGCCAAAGCTCTTTTTTTTATGGGATCAATGGGTTATAATGAAAATGACTACAAAAACATGGAGGACATATGGCAGTTAAAGCACGGGAAACCCTTGAAAGCAAACAAATCAGCATCACAACCCTGGGGATATTAATGGTGGTGGTGGTTGGATATACGCTTCTATACAATCAGTTTGCCAATACCCTGGAAGATTATCGGTTAAAAACAATTGTTGGTGTGATCAGTCTGGTGATTATGATGGGGGGCTTTTTAATTTCACTACGCTATATTACAACCATCTACGAGATGCTCATTACCCATGACCAATTTACCATCGAACGAAAAATATTTTTTTGGAAAAAAACGGTACTGGAAATAAAAATAGATGACATAATAAAAATTCTGCCTATCGAAGAAGCTAAAAAGATCGAAGGACCAATGCGTAACTATACCCTGACAAATATGGACGGAAAACGAAAATATGTGATTCAATATAATAAACAGGGAAAAATTTGCTGTGCCAAGATCCAATGTACCGGGAAATTCCATGAAACCTTAAAAAAACAGGTCAAAATATAATAGTTTTAAGGAAACCTTAAGGGAAATAGGGTATTATTTGGACATAACAAGTTACCCTCTTTCAAAGTTTTTAGAAAAAACCGAACGCTTTTCACACGGCTTCGGTTTTTTTCTTTTTTGGATAAAAAAACTTTTGTGATTCAGAAGAAATTTTAACAGGCAATTAGATGTTGTTAATGCGGTAATAAATCGGGTATAATACTCCTAAATAACTAAAGGATCCATCAGGAAAGGAAAATCTATGGAAATCGTAGCAATTATGGGAAGCCACCGGAATGGTCAGAATACGCAGAAGGCCATCGACTTTTTTATTAATAAAATTGAAGTTGAACACGAATTGTTTGAATATAATGTCAATAAGATCGACGTTCAGGCGTGTACGGCCTGTGATTATTGTATTCCGCATCAGGGCAAATGTGTCCTTGAGGATGATATGACCCAAATTTATCAAAAAATGGAGAGCTGTGATTTGCTGATCGTGGCCAGTCCCGTTTATTTCAGTGCTTTTCCCTCAAAAATTAAAGCGCTGATTGATCGAACCCAGATGATTTATAACCTTAAGGATAAATCGAACATCAAAAAGAAAAAAATTCTGATCATCGGAATCGGTGGGGCACCTCATTATCCGAGGCAGTTTCAGGCCATGGATAATACCCTGGAGTGGTACAAAAAAACTCTGAGCTGTGATGAGATCGGCTTCGTCCAATTTTCCCATACCGATGAGCTGCCAGCGCTGGATAATAAAAAGTGTCTGGATGAGCTGGCAGAAATTGCAGCCAAAATTAATGGGCCATTGGCCAAGAATTAAAAAATAATCAAAAAATAAGGAGAAATAAAAATGGCAAAGATAATCGATCAAACCGAATTTGATACACTGGTTTTAAAAGGCGAAGGTGTTGTCCTGGTAGATTTTTTTGCGACCTGGTGTGGGCCCTGTAAAGCACTGGCACCGATTTTAGAAGAGGTGGCCGAGGAGTTGAAAGACAAGGTGGGCATTTATAAGGTCGACATCGATCAGACCCAGGGTCTGGCCCAGCAATACCGGGTAATGAGCGTGCCAACCATGAAGATTTTTAAAAGTGGCGAGGTGGTAGAAACCATCGTCGGGCTTCAATCAAAAGGGGTTTTACTGGAAAAGCTGAATTACTATGCCGGTTAGGTAACAATAAGCCAGATGACACGAATCACTTCATTTAAGAAGTGATTCTTTTTTTTGCAGATAAAAACCTTAAAAAAAATAAGGAGACCGTTTTCATTTTTGGACAAATAGGCCCTTTTGTCGCGATTTTCGACAAGTTTACAGAATCGTATAATTACAAGCGGAACGCCTGGTGCTATACTCCTTAAAGCAAGTGAAAGGAGTAAAAAATGAATAAAAAAATAGTGAACAAAGCCAATACAGTGAGACTTATTGTCATTATCGGTGTTATTATTATACCACTTATGTATAGTTTTTTCTATCTCAGTGCTTTCTGGGATCCCTACTCAAAATTGAATAATTTACCTGTGGCACTGGTCAATAACGACGCCGGTGCGACCATTAATAATCAGCAGCGCAATCTGGGGGAGGAATTCCTCGACGAGCTGATTAAGGATGGAACCTTTAAGTATGTAATAACCGACGAGGCCACCGCTAAAGCCGGTACCGAAAGTGATGATTACTATGCCATGATCGTGGTTCCAAAGAATTTCTCAAACAATATTGCCTCAGCGGCGACGGTCAATAAGCAGACCGCCAGCATTATCTTTTCACCCAACGAAAAACGAAATTATCTGGCCAGTCAGATCCTCGGAAAAGCTGAAATGCAAATGGAAACCAGCTTAAGAGAAAGCATTTCTGGCGAGATTGTCAATAATTTGACCGATCAGGTGGCCAAGGTGCCCGGTCAGTTGGGTACTCTGAATGATGGCTTAACCCAGCTTTCCAGCGGCTCAGCGCAACTTTTGAGCGGTTCCCAGACCTTAGCGAACGGTACCTATTCGCTGGCCGCCGGTTCCCAGGAATTGGCAACTGGTTCAGAAACTCTGGCCGCTGGGACTCAGGCCCTGGCCGCTGGCAGTCAAACTCTGGCCGATGGCACCCAAACTTTGGCCGCCGGAACATCACAGTTTGCCGCCAAGTTCTCTGATTTCAATGATGGCATCAGTAGTCTGAAAAGTGGCTCAGCCCAGGTTAGTTCCGGTGCTGAGACGTTGGCCGCCGGAACCGACCAGCTCAATCAGGGGATCGCGGCCTATACGGCCGGGGTCGATAGCCTGATTGGCAACGTCAACCAGACCTCGGCTTTTATCTCAGCCTTTGTCGGGGAGCATCCGGAGCTGATGGCGGACCCCCAGTTTGCGGCCTTTATTTCGGATATGGCCTCCAGTGACAATGCCGAGAGCATTGCCCAACTGGAAGCGGCGGGCAGTCAATTAAGCGGCGCCTCGGATTCAATCGCCGCTGGTACCCAGGCATTGGCCGCCGGAACCAGCAATCTGGATGATGGGATTGCTACCGTCAGTGCCGCTGCTGGCCAATTAAATAATGCTGCCGATAGTATTTCAGCTGGAGCCAGTGCCGTTTCAGATGGTGCTTCATCACTGACAAACGGTGCGACCGCTTTGTCAAACGGGGCGACTACGCTGACTAATGGGGTGTATACCCTGGCCGATGGTGCTAACACCCTCGCTGGTGGTGCCGCGACCCTGGCCAATGGTCAGCAGCAGCTTAACAGCGGCATCACCACCGCCCAGAACGGCGTTACCACCGCAGTGAATGATGCCAATGCCGACACCGCTAAATTAAATGGTTTGGGCACCTATGTCAGTGAACCGGTAACCGTGGACGATGCGGTGATTGATCCGATTGCCAACTATGGCACCTATTTTTCGCCCTACTTTATGTCCCTGTCACTCTGGGTTGGCGGTCTGATTATCTTCTTCGGGATTTATTTTGATGCCGATCAGAAATTCAAGATCCTATCCCGGGAAAGCAGCAATAAGACCGCCCGCAGCTTTATTTATCTGCTGTTGGGCCTGGCTCAGGCAATTCTTTTGGGCAGCATCATTAAATATGCCCTGGGGCTGGAAATCGCCCATACCGGCCTGTACTTTGTTTCGGTTTGTCTGGTCTCGATGACCTTCCTGGCGATTGTCCAGTTCTGTATTATTCACATGGGCGATGCCGGAAAGTTTGTGGCACTGACCTTGCTGATTCTGCAGCTGACCTCCTGTGGCGGCACCTTCCCGATCGAAACGGTGCCGAAGTTTTTCCAGGTACTTTATCCCTTTATGCCGATGACCTATTCCGTGGTGGTATTTAAGGACACGATTACCGGTGCGATCTCCGGCGACTTCTGGCACAGCTTTCTGATTCTGGTGATTTATCTGGTGGTGTTTTTTGCCGCCACGATCTTCCTGACCATGATTAAGAAAAAGAAGGCCGAGAAAGAGGATGTGACCGTTAAAGCCGAACTGAACTCGGATCACTTATTTTAAAATGACCCAGAACACAAGAGCTCTGCATATCAATATGCAGGGTTCTTTTTATTTGGCTGGATCACTTTGAAATAAGGAGCGGAAATGATATAATTATTTTCAAAAAATGATCACGAGGAGTGTCTGCATGTCCGACGCATCAATAACTAAAAAAGCCATCGCCAAGGGCTTTAAACATATCCTAAAAAATAAAAACTTTGAAAAAATTACCATTGCCGAAATTACCGCTGCGTGTGGTCTGAACCGCCAGACCTTTTATTATCATTTTCGAGATAAATACGATCTGATCAACTGGATTGTTTATCAGGAGGCGATTTTAGTCATCAGAGAAGATCTCACCATCGAAAACTGGGACAGCAAGGTGCTGGAGCTGTTAACGACGATGAAAAAGGATGGCCATTTTTATCAAACCACCTTAAAAGATATCGCTGGCACTGAATTCCAGAATTATCTGTTTACCGTCACCAAGGAAATTTTTATCGAAATGATTGAACACCTGGCCAGCGATCGCAAAATCAATTCGGAAGCAGTCCCGGTGATGACGCCCCAGAAGAAAACTTTTACCGCCGAATTTTTGTCCTATGGGGTGGTGGGGATGATTATCGACTGGGCCCAAAACGGGATGAAGCAATCACCCGAGGAAATCACCATCAGCATCAAAGAGATTATCAATGGGGCCCGGATGTTTGCCGTTTCCCGTTATTTTCAGGAACTGACCAAAGCGTAACAGCGAAGACCGGCGGGATCAACAGCCCAAATAATTAACAAGAAAATTTAAGGAGTCCACATTGAAAAAGAATGAAACGATTGAACTAACGATAGAGGGATTTAATTTCCCCGGTAAATCCTGGGGCATCCACGGCGAAAAAAAAGTTGTCATGAAAAACGGCCTGCCCGGCCAAAAGGTATTAGTGAACATTGCCAAAAAACGCAAGAAATATGAGGGCCGGATTCTGGAAGTGCTGGCAAAAGCCCCTAATGAAATTGACGCCGCCTGCGATGTCTTTGATAAGTGCGGGGGCTGCAGCTATCAGAATCTGCCTTATGACGAACAGCTTAAGCTCAAAGAAAACTACGTTTTAAACCTGCTTATGCAGGCCGGGATTACGGGCTTTGCTTATGAAGGGATTGTCCCCAGCCCGGAAGTTTTTGGTTACCGCAACAAGATGGAATATTCCTTTGGTGATAACGAAAAAGACGGCCCCCTGATGCTGGGCCTGCACGAACAGAGCAGTTTTTACAATATCGTCAAAACTGACAGCTGCCAGATTACCGATGAGGATTTTAACCAGATTCAAACGGCGGTACTGGGCTATTTTGCTCAAACCGGGGACACTTATTTTCATAAGCGCAGCCATGAAGGTTTTTTACGGCATTTGGTGGTGCGTAAGGGCAAACACACCGGCGACCTGCTGATTAATCTGGCCACCACCACCCAGGGAAATCTGGATGAGGCGGCTTTTGTGAAATGTCTGCAGGATCTAAAGCTGGAAGGTCAGATCCGGGGGATTCTCCATACGAAGAATGATGGCGTCGCCGATGTGGTCAAGGCTGAAACGGCCAAGACGCTGTATGGTGAAGACAAAATTGAAGATAAGATTTTGGGACTGACCTTTGAAATCACCAGCTTTTCGTTTTTCCAGACCAATACCCTGGGGGCCGAAAAGCTCTACTCCGTGGTTCGGGAGTTTGTCGGACAGGAACAGAACGAGGTCATCTATGATCTGTACTGCGGCACTGGCACCATTGCCCAGGTGCTGGCACCGGTGGCAAAAAAAGTGGTCGGCATTGAGCTGGTCGCTGAAGCGGTAGAAGCCGCCAAAGCGAATGCGAAAAAGAATGGGCTGGATAATTGCCAGTTTATTGCCGGAGACGTGATGGTGGAGGTGGCCAACCTCCATGACCCGGCCGATGTAATTATTCTGGACCCGCCCCGGGATGGCATCCACCCCAAGGCGATCTTTAAGATTCTGGATTTTAAGCCAAAAACCTTTGTCTACGTGTCCTGCAAGGCGACGTCCCTGGCCCGGGATCTGCCGTTTTTTGTGGCGGCGGGGTATGAGGTGAAGAAGGTGCAGTGCGTCGATCTTTTTCCCCATGCTGGGCACGTTGAAACTGTTGTTTTGTTGTCCAAACTAAAATCTTCTAATTCTGTTGAGA
>JABNAD010000006.1_pt1 | contig 44997 bp, 45 predicted proteins | sample 7240381 | NCBI WGS metagenome assembly JABNAD01 (sample SAMN11332834, study PRJNA596920) | anaerobic digester metagenome | biome: digested sludge; isolation source: digested sewage sludge-derived enrichment culture grown on H2/CO2 | place: Germany: Goettingen
CTCTCAATCTTTGCCATTGTAATCACTCCTCTTTCGGCATGAAGCCGTATTTCGTGCGCAGCGAGTGGATGCGCTGGATATATTCGACGTACTCGGTGTCATCGCGGTAGGAAGTCCCTACGAGCGAGTGGAAGATCGTCGTGTGAGCCTTGAGCCACTTCTGGTCCATGGGCTTGCCAACGGCAACCGCACGGTCGAGGGGCTCGCCGATCTGGTTCTTGACGTACTTGACGATGCCGTCCTCACCGAGGACGTTCCTCTGCAGCATGTCGAACATCATGCCGTCCTCAGCGAGACGGAGCGAGTGGCCGTGCACGGTCGCACCGCGGATGCCGACGAGGGCAGGGTCGAACATCTCGGTCTCGATGAGATCCTTGGAGTACTTCTCGAGGTCGCGTTCGCGGCACTCAACGATCTGACGACCGGAGAGCGTACCGGGGTCGATACCGCGGAAGCGGTACATCTCGGTGTAGGTCCTCTGGTAGGGCTGCGAGGGAGCGTTGAACATCGAGTCTGCAAACTGGATGTAGCGGACACGGTCGCCTGCCTTCGCACCCTCGGTGGGCTTGACGAGCTTGCGCATGGGGCAGTTGGGCTCCTGCTGCTCGGCGAGCGGCGGGTGAGCCGTCGGGTATGCCGATCCGGGAGCGCTGTGGCCGAGGATCAGCACAATGTCCTCATCCGTTACGGAACGAACCTTCTCAAGCTTCTGGTTGGGGTTCATCTGTTTGCGCCGGTTCTCGGCGACAACCGATGTCCCGGGACCGTACTGGGGCTTGTATGCCATTTTTCATTCACCTCAAAGTGATTGATATCTTATTCATTTCCTATCTTGAATGATTTTCAGCCATATTTCCGGATTTTATGCGCCTCGCGTCACTGTTCCGTCCGGATAATCACCGGTTTCTCCCCATTCCGGGGATCCGTGAGACCGACGAGCGATGTATCGGCGTCCGGCCCATACTTCGCGTAGTCCACGAGCGTCGGGGCGGTCTTCATGAACCTGCCTTCCTGGAGCAGGTAGGGAAACTCCACAAAGAAGCCGTCGCAGAGCGAGCGGATCTCCTCAATGGCGGAAGCGTCCTCGACCTCCAGGATGACCATGCCCACCTGGACGCGCAGCGCAATCTCGGCGTCGGCGACGCGGATCGCTTTGCGGTCGGAGTGTGGGTTCGGGCTTCCCCGTGCCGGTCCGTACGGGACTGTCTTCGGCAGGCCGGGCCCGTGGATCATCATCCGGCGGATACCGGCGATGCCGGCAAGCATATTGAGCAGGCGTTCTGCGGTCGCGGGCTTGAGCATCCGTACGGGCACAATCCGGACCTGCGGAAATGCGGCGTTCGTCATTCGAATCTCTGCTCGCTCAGGCTCCGTTTGCGATCTGGTCGATCGGCTTGTTGAAGACGTCGATCTTACCGTAGGTGTCGGCGAAGAGCTTGGAGGTGCTCTCGGGCGAGAACATCTGCGTTCCGGCATCGAGTGCCGCTGCGGCGACCACACACGGGATAGCCACGCCGTTTGCGTGCCGGGTCACGACGTGGTTGCCGTTGAAGATACCGGGGCCGCCACCACCGTAGATCGAGTGGCTGAAGAACGAGAATCCGACGGCGGTACCCATGACACGACCGTAGTCGGTGCTCGGGAGGCCGGTCTCGTGCTCAAGCAGGTCGTTGAAGTAGAGGAGCGTCGCGGAGACCGCCTGGGCGAACCGTCCGGCACCACAGTTGACGATGGTGGCTGCCATGGTTCCTGCGGCTGCGTAGGCGTTCCAGAGCATGGGGTCCTTCGTGTCGTAGAACTGGAAGTACCCGCCCTTCTTGCCGGGGACGATGACCTTGTCCTCGATGGCGCGCTCGACCAGGCTCTGGACGACGGTACCGACGGTTCCGGTCTGGCCGTTTGCCTTGACGAGGTCGTAGACCATGTTGTTCGCGTTCAGGCCCTGGTAGCCGTAGGCGAGCAGCTGAGCGCGCTCGAACGGCCCGACGGCGGATCCCATCTCGAAGATACCGGCGGTCTCGAGGGTGGACGAGAGTGCTGCACCCTGCAGAGCGTTCCTGCCGGTCATCATGACCGTGTGGTTGACGGGGATGTTCCGGAGCGCGTAGCCGATACCCTCGTTGTTCTGGGGGATCGTCAGGATCGACGTGACAAGCGCACCTTCCATGTCCTGCGTGTGGGGGTAACTGCCCCAGCAGGCCGCCTTGACGGTGGATGCATTGAAGGCGTCGATGTTGAACTGGTCAACGATCGAGAAGGTGGTCGCGGCTGCGACCGAGGTGATCGCGGCGTCGTAGGTGGACGCGTTGACCAGGCGCTTCGTCGGGACCTGGACCAGCAGAAGTTTTCCACCGTTGAACTCCATGATCTCGGTGTCGTCACCCTCCTCGACCTGGATCATCTCCTTGATCCTGGCGACGATCGCGTCCTTGTTCTCCATGATGGGGAGGTCGAGTTCTCTTCCCTTGATCTTGCCCTTTCCAAGCTTGCCAACCTTGAGCGCATCCTGGATGCCGCCGAGGTTTACGCTGATCGTCCTCTTGGTCAGGTCGATGATCTTACCTGTGGCCGGGTTAACCAGCGGGCTGATTCTGTCGAGGGTGACGCCGCTCTTGAGCAGCTTCCCGTCATCAGAATAGAGATCGATTGTTTCCGTGTATTTAGCCATAGTATTTCATCCTTTTACCCTTGTTCAATACGTTCCGTTCATGCAAGAGATCGAGACAGTCATCTGTTCTAGATCCCAGAAGGCCGCTACTGCACGTCCCAAAAGGGACTATAAGAGTAGAAGGAGAGCTATTAATAAAATTTGCGAAATAAGACTGATTTTTTTGCAAAAAGTAATATTAATATCAAATATATTTCGAATCGGATATTTTAAAATCGGGATTCAATTGGTTAGATAGTTGAACCCGATCATTAAAAAGGGTTTCTCCCCACTGCCCAAAAGGCGTTATCGCCCTGGAGAGGAGGCGGGCAGGAGGGACATATTAAATATTACGTGGAACAATAGTAATAGCAATAATTAAAATTGTCACACCGAAAAAGATTCAACTGTACCTGATTATATCGGTTGGGCACAAAAATATATAATCCTACCCCTCTCCGGGGAGGATTCCCGGAGAACCAGATACCCAGACCGCCGTTTGTTAAAAGATCATGACATCGGCAAGATGTAAAAAGGACTTCCGTATATAGCACATCTACAATCAGGTCTACCCCGGGCAAAAGGGCATACTCCTCACCCGCCACGCCACGCCCCCCATTCTGCGACTCTCGCACTCTCGACCGGCGGCGGCCGGTGATCCGGCCATTCTGCAACGCATTGCGGATCAACCCATCCGGTAAAAAACAATCCATTTAAAAAACCAGGATGTAAAGCCTGTAATCTTTAGTTGCTTACAAATCCGGAATGGTTAAATACAAAACATTACAAGTTATGACAAAACGATCCGCCCGGTGCTCCGCCCGGATGTTTCGTTTCCTCGGGTGAGCAGGGCCGCACCATGCCGGAAGGCTCTGCTCGCCGGGTACAGAGAATCCCGGTAGACCCTCCCAGAACGGAGTACCCGATGACGGGTGTTGCCGGGGTTACCGTATCCTACGCGGCCGGTCTCCCGAAAACCCGGAAGACCGGTCTTTCCAACTACATCGAGGCAAAACCATGGCGAACAGGATTACACTGAACATGATCACTCAGCGCTCCATCGAAGAAGGCGTTGCGATGGAAAAGGGCAAAACGACCCCGGAATACTTCGAGGCCTGCTCGATCATCGAGATGCACGACGACGACGTTAAGGCGCTCGGCCTGGTTCCGAACCAGCTGGTACGGGTGACGAGTGAATGCGGAAGCGTGGTCGTCAAGGCCGTCAAAGGGCGTCAGTCGCTCTACCCCGGCCTTGCATTCATCCCGCAGGGTGTCTGGGCAAACCAGGTGGTACCTCCCCGGACCCAGGCGACCGGGGAGCCGCAGTACAGCGGTTTCCCCGTGACGGTCGAGTCGGTGAACGGGGAGAGGCGCAAGAGCGCGCTCGAACTCGTCCAGGGAGCCGTCGGGATGTGGAGAGGTGATCAGTAATGCCAAAGAAGATTGAGAATGTCGGATGCCCCTACTGCGGCGTCTGCTGCGACGACCTTGTCGTGACCGTATCGGACGACGGAAAAAAGATCCTCGAGGTGGAGAATGCCTGTGCCATCGGCAACCAGATCTTCCACCACGCAACGGGTGGCGAGAGGGTCAAACTGCCCCGTCTTCGCCAGCCGGACGGCACCTACAAGGATATCTCCTACGATGAGGCGGTCGACTACGCGGCGAAAGTCCTCTACAACGCAAAGAAACCCCTGATCTACGGGTTCGGGTCGACCAACTGCGAGGGCATGGCCGCCGCGGCCAAGGTCGCCGAGAGAGCGGGGGCCGTGCTCGACAACTGCGCGTCCATCTGCCACGGGAGCTCATTTTTAGCCATATTCGACAACGGCTACCCGAGCTGCACCCTCGGCGAGACGAAGAACCGGGCGGACGTCATCGTCTACTGGGGCGCGAACCCCGCCCACGCTCACCCGCGGCACATGTCCCGCTACTCGATCTTCCCCCGCGGCTTCTTCACCGGCAAGGGCCACAAGAGCCGCAAGATCATCGTCATCGACCCCCGCCACACCGACACCGCCCAGGTGGCGGACATCTACCTGCAGGTGAAGCAGGGGCACGACTACGAACTCTTCGACGCGTTCCGCGCCGTCGTCCGGGGCCACGAGATCCCCGAGGAGGTTGCCGGGATCAAGCGCGAGCAGATCCTCGAGGTCGCCAATATCATGAAGAAGGCCCGGTTCGGCACCATCTTCTACGGCATGGGCCTCTGCCACTCCGACGGCCGGAACCACAACGTGGACATCGCCATCAGCCTGACCCGCGACTTGAACGACCACACCAAGTGGACGATCATGGCGATGCGGGGCCACTACAACATCACCGGGCCGGGCGCGGTCTGGTCATGGCAGTACGGGTACCCCTACTGTCTCGACCTGACGAAGAAGGACATCGCCCACATGAACCCCGGCGAGACGAGCTCCGTCGATCTTGCCATGCGCGACGAGGTGGACGCTTTCATCAACATCGGAACCGATGCCGGCGCCCACTTCCCGATCGAGGCGGTCAAGCACCTCCGGAAGCACCCCTGGATCACCATCGACCCAAACATCTGCATGGCGAGCGAGATCTCCGACCTCCATATTCCGGTGGGCATCGTCGGGGTCGAGGTTCCGGGCATTGTCTACCGGATGGACAACGTCCCGATCCAGTACCGCAAGGTCATCGACCCGCCCGAAGGCGTCATCAGCGACGAGGAGCTCTTCGAGCGGATTCATAAGAGGCTCTCTGAACTGGATGCCGAAGAGGCTGCGAAAGGACCGGCAAAGGCCGCACCGGCCGGCGTCCGCGCGGAGGAGTGAAGCATGAGCGAACTACTGATCAGGAACGGGTTCGTCTTCGATCCCCTGCAGGGGATCAAGGGCGACCGCATGGACATCGGAGTCAAGGACGGCAAGATCGTCGAGACCAGTCTTCTCGCCAGCCCGAAGACGATCGACGCGACCGGCATGACCGTGATGGCGGGCGGCGTCGACGTCCACTCTCACGTGGTCGGGCCGAAGGTGAACGTCGGCCGGCTCTTCCGGCCGGAGGACAAACTCTTCAAGAGCCCCCACAAATCCCCTACGTGCAGCCGCATGGAGATGGGCTCCTCCGTCCCCTCGACGTTCAAGACCGGCTACGACTACGCGCGGATGGGCTACGTCTTCGTCAACGAGGCGGCGATGCCCCCGCTCCACTCCCCGCACGTCCACGAAGAGATCCGGGATACCCCGATCATCGACATCGCCGCGATGCCGGTCTTCGGGAATAACTGGTTCACCCTTGAATACCTCAAAAATAACGAGATCGAGAACAACGCCGCGTATACCGCCTGGCTCCTCCGGGCAACCCGCGGGTTCGGCATCAAGGTCGTCAACCCCGGCGGCTCCGAAGCCTGGGGATGGGGCCTGAACTGCGTGAACATCCACGACCCGGTTCCCTACTTCGACATCACGCCGGCAGAGATCGTGAAGGGGCTCATCGAGACGAACGAGCACCTCGGCCTCCCGCACTCAGTGCACCTGCACTGTAACAACCTCGGGAACCCGGGCAACTACGTCGACACACTCGAGTCGCTCAAACTCGCCGAGGGCTACGCCCCGAAGAACGACTTCGGCCGCGAGCAGGTGCTGCACCTCACGCACCTCCAGTTCCACTCCTACGGCGGCGACTCCTGGGGGAACTTCGAATCCCGGGCAAAAGACGTGATGGACTACGTGAACGCCCACGACAACCTCACCATCGATATCGGGCAGGTGACCCTCGACGAGACCACAACCATGACCGCCGACGGGCCGTTCGAGCACCACCTCTGCTCCCTCAACCACCTGAAGTGGGCGAACGTAGACGTGGAACTCGAGACCGCTGCAGGCGTCGTCCCCTACATCTACAGCCCGAAGGTCAAGGTCTGCACCATCCAGTGGGCGGTCGGCCTGGAGCTGGCGCTCTTCTCCAAGGACATGATGCGGACGTTCATCACCACCGACCACCCGAACGCCGGACCGTTCACCCGCTACCCGCGCGTCATCACCTGGCTGATGAGCAGGGCTGCGCGTGACGAGACGATGAAGACGTTCAAGTGGCTTGACAAGACGATCGACGCGACCTCCATCGACGGTATCGATCGCGAACTCGGCCTCTACGAGATCGCACAGATGACCCGGGCGGGGCCGGCAAAGGCGCTCGGCATCAGCAACACCTATGGCGGGCTCGCCCCCGGTATGGATGCCGATATCGCCGTCTACGCCCTCAACCCCGAGAATATGCCCTCCGACCCGGCGGATATCGAGAAGGCTTTCTCGCGGTGCGCCGGGCTCGTCAAAGACGGCATCGTGACCGTCCGGAACGGCGAAGTCATCGCGGAGCCCGCGAAGCGGACGATCTGGGTCGACGTGAAGGTTCCGGAGAACGCACAGGTGCAGAGAGACATCTACGAGCACTTCCTCCGGCACTACAGCGTGAAACTTGACAACTACTCGCTCTTCGAAGAGCATCTCCACAACCCGCGGGTTATCGAGGTCGATACGACACAATGAGGTGATGAGAAGCATGAAGACAGTAATCCTCACCCTGACCAACCCCCCCGAGCTCATGCTTGAGGGGCAGAACATCACTCCGGACAACTTTGCAGGCAAGAAAGCCGCCGAGATAACTGCCCTTGATGTCTGGGAAGGCAAGCAGAAGAGCCCGCTCGGGAAGTACTTCACCGTCGAGGGCGACGGTGCACCGACAGCCGAAGAGACGAAGATCATCCTCCGGGGAGACTGCACCCGTGTCAAAAGGATCGGGCAGCAGATGACCGCCGGCGAGATCGTCATCGAAGGCAACGCCGATATGTACATCGGCGGCTGGATGAAAGGCGGGAAGATCTACGTCAAAGGGAACGTCGACTCGTTCTGCGGCATCGGGATGGAAGGCGGCGAACTCGTCGTCGACGGAAACGCCGGGAGCCACCTGGGCTCATCCCCCCGCGGCGAGTGGCGCGGCATGCAGGGCGGGCTGATCCGGGTCGCCGGGAGCGTCGCGAACGATACCGCCACGTTCATCAACGGCGGGACGATCGTCATCGGCGGCGACGCGGACATTCACGTCTCCACCCACGGCGAAGGCGGCACCGTCATCGTCAAGGGCAACGCCAAGGGCCGCGTCGGCGGACAGATGGTGAAAGGCGACATCTACGTCTACGGGACGATCGAGAACCCGCTCCCGGGATTCCAGATGGTCGGCGAGGTCGAGCAGGAGGTCGACGGCCAGACCGCCCGCTTCGCCCACTACATCGGCGACCTCGGCGAACGCCACCCGGTCTCCAAGGGCAAGACGGTGTATGCGAACCTCTACACCCGGATCTAACTTTTTTTGCGAGAGCGGCCGGCGCCGCCGGGAAGAGGCGATGATATGGGTATAACGCCATGGTGAGGCGGCGCCTCGCGTCAAGACCGCTCGCGGAAGTCCGGGCGATGATGCGCTCGGCCTTCCCCTGCCCCGACCGGGTCGCTATCCTCCCGGTTGCCGGGACGGCCGGACGGGTGACGGCAGGGCCCGTATACTCGCCCCTGACGGTCCCGGCAACAGAGATCGCCGCAAGGGACGGGTTTGCCGTCGTGAGCGGCGAGACCACCGGTGCGGGCGGCGGGAGCCCCGTCCCGCTCAGGAACCCGCACCGGGTGAACACGGGAAACGCGATCCCTCCCGGCTACGATGCGGTCGTCATGATCGAGGACGTCGTCAGAGACGGGGCCTGGAGCACGAAGAGAGCGGTGCTCCCGGGAGAGCATATCCATCCGGCCGGCTCGGAGATCCGGCAGGGCGACCCGATCCTCCCGGCCGGGCACCGGATACGCCCCTGCGATATCGGGGCGCTCCTCTCCTGCGGGATCGCCGCGGTGGACGTGCGGGAGGTGAAGGTCGGCCTCATCCCGACGGGGAGCGAACTGGTACCGGCAGGCGAGTGCCCGGGGCCGGGAGGGGCCGTCGAGAGTAACACCGCCGTTAGCGCGGCAATGCTCGGCGAGGCCGGCGCCACCTGCACACGCTACGGAATCGTCCGCGACGACCCCGTACTGCTCCGGCAGGCCATCAAGAACGGCGTTCGCGAAAACGATCTCCTCCTGATCTCCGCCGGGTCGTCGGCAGGCACACGGGACTTCACCGCCGCCGTCATCGGCGACCTCGGCGAGGTGCTCGTCCACGGCGTCGCGATGAGGCCGGGCGCACCGGCCATCATCGGCCGCATCGACGGCAAACCGGTCATCGGGCTCCCCGGCTACCCGATCGCCGCCCTGACAGCCGTGCGGGAACTCGCCCTTCCGCTGCTCGCGGCATGGGGGTTTCATCCCCGGCCGCTGGAGCGCCTCCGCGTCCGGCTCGCCGGAACGGTCACGACCGACCCCGGCTACGACGAGTTCGTCCTCCTCACCGTCTCCCGGACCGGCGACGGGCACGTCGCGACCCCCCTGCCGCGGGGGGCCGGGCCGCAGATGGCACTGGTGCGTGCAGATGCTTACCTGCACGTCCCCGCAGGCACCGGAGGCATCGACGACGGTGCTGAGGTCGACATTCTGCTGACCGGGCCGTACCGGGAGCCGGACGAAATCTGCAAACCCACGCCGGAACAGCCGGTGCAGGAACGAAAAGAGCTACTTCAGGTGAAGGGCGGATCCTGACGGGAGTTTTATGCTCAGGTTCCCGCCGTACCGTCGGCGGCGCCTCCGGCCGAATCCTTCCGGCAGCCCCCCTCCTCGCCGTCGCCCCCACAGGTCTCCATCAGAGGGCGGATGCGCTCCTCGATATGCGGGCGATTCTCCTGGAACTCGCGTGCGAGCAGGAACGTCCGGACGGCGTCGCCCATCCCCCGGTGGGCGGCGAGGATGTGGCGGCACTCCCGCGGGACGGGGTACCTGAAGTGCGTCGAGGCGACGACGGAATCGTCGGCGGAAAAATCGATGAGCCGGGCGAGGCGATCGAGGGAGAGAACCTGTTTCATCTTGAAGTGTCTCCGGATCTCCCGCTGGAGGTCGACCAGCATGCACCCATCGAGCGAGAAGCCCGCGGCCCGGAAGGCTCGTTTCTCCATGCTCGCGGCAAAGACGACGATTGCCCGGGCATCCCCGGCCGAGACGATTGACTCCATGAAGAGGCGGAGATCGGCAAATGCTCTTTGTGCCGTCGCCTTTGCCGCGGGCACCCCGGCGCCCGGGATCCGGTAGGAGTGATTGTAGGGCCTCCCGTACTCCCCGCGCCCCATGTTCGCCACGGTCGTCGCGACGCCGACGGTCTTGCCGCACCCGTCGGTCACCTTCTTCCATATCTCGACATCGACGTCGTAGCAGAACTGCTCGCCCAGATAGCGGACGCTGTCATCCTGTGGCCTATGGACAACCGCACCGATCTCGATCGGCATCATGACCGCCCGGCAGGTTCCGTAGACGTAACCGAACTCGATGTCCAGGTAGACCCACCTGCCTGCCTCGCCCGCTTCCGGCAGCACCACGAGTAAGTATCTCTTCGGGGGCAACGAAAAGGTTTCCCGGATGCTCCGTATCCGGCAAAAGTTTATCCAGCAGAAGATAAGCCATTCTATAGAGAAGAGCGGCAGGGCGTCCTGCACCCGACGGACATGAAACTCTCCACCCTCTGGACCAGAATTCGTATCGGCGGCCTTTGCGGAAGGAGGCTCACCCGACGCCCGATGCCCGTCGCCCTCGACCGGGAAGCGGAGGTGCGTGCGCTCCTCGCCCGCCCCCCCTTCGGGATCACCGACGTCGCGAAGACCGCCCTCCCCCTCTACGACCGGGCGCTGACCCACCGGTCGTACGCGAACGGCAGAGAGTACCCCATAGCGACGTTCGAGGACAACGAACGGCTCGAGTTCCTGGGGAACTACGTCCTCGACTTCGTCATAGCCGACCACCTTTACGGCGAGTACGACCTCCCCCCGGGCGAGATGAACCGGAGGCTCCAGGTGACCAGAAACACCAAACTCGCGGAGATCGTTCGACGGCAGGGCCTCGGCATCGACGCCGCCGTCCGGGGGCGCGGGCAGGCGCCGACCGACTCGATCGTCGCAGACGCCTTCGAAGCCCTGATCGGCGCGATCTACCTCGACCGGGGCCTCGACGTGGCGCGGGACGTGGTGCTCGCGATCTTCGAGGAGGAGATCGCGGAGTGCGATACCCACAGGAACTACCGCGGACGGCTCCAGGAGCATGTCGCCCGGGAGAACCTCGGCGAACTCGAGTACGCCTTCCGCCAGACCGGGCCCGGGAGCTGTCCGGTCTGGGCCGCACGGGTGACGGTCGGGGGAATTCCATTCGGAGAGGGCGAGGCAAGGACCAAACAGGGCGCGGCGATGCTCGCGGCAAAAGAGGCGCTCGGCCGCATCGGGGAGGAATGAAGTGCAGCCGGCCGGCCGGGACGCAACCGTCGCGGTCGCCCGGTGCGAGGGGTACGCGCCGGAGAAGGTCGATGCGGCCGTCCGCCGTGCAATCGACCTCATCGGCGGCATCGGGCGGTTTGTTGCGCCGGGGGAGAGCGTCCTCCTCAAACCGAACCTCCTGCAGGGGCAGGCGCCTGAGAAGTGCGTCACCACCCACCCGGAGGTCGTCGCTGCCATCGCGCGGCTTCTTACGGAGCACGGGTGCCGGGTCGTCATCGGCGACAGCCCCGGTGCCGGGATTGTCTACAGCGAGGCGAATCTGCGGCGGGCGTATTCGCGGAGCGGGTTCGCCGCGGTGGCCGAGGAGACCGGCACCACCCTGAACTACGACACCGGCTCGCAGATAGTACCGTTCTCGGAAGGCGAGGTGATGAAACAGTTCTCCATCATCACCCCCGCCGTAGAGGCCGACGCGATCGTGGTCGTCTCCAAAGCCAAGACCCACATGTGGACGCGGATGACCGGCGCCGCGAAGAACCTCTTCGGGCTGATCCCGGGGCTCGAAAAACCGGTCTTTCACTTCCGGTTCCAGGACGAGTACGCCTTCGGCCGAATGCTCGTCGACCTCAATGAGTGTATGCAGCCCCGGCTCCAGATCGTGGACGCGGTCGTGGGGATGGAGGGGGACGGGCCTCAGGCCGGCAGTCCGCGAACGATCGGAGTCGTCCTTGCCGGGAGCGATTACGCGGCCGTGGACGCTGTCCTCGCGCGGCTCATCGGCATGGACCCGCTCGAGATCGGGAGCACCAGAAGCGCGGCCGAGCGCGGGCTCCTCGATCCCGAGGGAGTCCGGACGGTCGGCGACGACCCGGCGGAGTTCACGGTTCCGGACTTCCGGAAACCCTCGACCTACGTCGGGGGCAGGACGGGCATCTGGCGGCGGGTCGTCCAGGCCGTCGTCCGGCGATTCGGGCGAACCTACGCTCCCCGCCCCGCCGTGATCGCTCCTTCGTGCATCGGCTGTGGGAAGTGCGAGCGGATCTGCCCCGTCCACGCGATCACCGTTGCCGAAGGCAGAGCGACGATCGATCTTACGCGCTGCATCAGGTGCTACTGCTGTCATGAGATGTGCACCGAGCACGCCATCGCCCTCTCCCGCAGCCTCCCGGGAAAGATCCTCGCCCGCCTGCTCGGGTGAGAACGATCGAGCCAAAACACTCATGAGCGATCGGAGAAAGAGCAGGGGCCATGCCATGCCCGTTCTGCAACCCGGCCCCCGAGGATATCGTTACCGCTAACGAACTCTGCTACGCCCGCTACGACATCCACCCGGTCAGCCCCGGCCACCTGCTCGTGATCCCCTTCCGGCACGTCGGGAGTTACTTCGATACGACCGATGAAGAGAGGACGGCCCTCGCCCGGCTCATCGACGACTGCAGGGAGATCACCGGCCGCGGCCGCCACCCCGACGGCTACAACATCGGCGTCAACGTCGGGGAGGCCGCGGGGCAGAACGTCATGCATGTCCACATCCACTTCATCCCGCGCTACCGGGGAGATGCCGGAGAGTACGGGGGAGGCGTCCGGGGCGTAATACCATGCGAACCGGAATAACGGCAAATACCAATCTCCAGGCATGATTCCCAGGTTCCTCATCGTACCGCCGTGCCCGGTTGAGCGGCACCGGGCATGCACCGGCCGATCCCCGGGGTGCTCATGTGGAATGATTAATTATGCAGTTAAGGCATAGGTACCCTACGAGGGACAATAGTGCAGACGCTGCTCTTCCTAATATTATTCCCCATCCTCGTTGCGTGCCTTTTATTGTTCGTGAAGCGGACGACACTTCGCTACGTGGTGGTCGCCCTCTCGGCTCTCGCTATCGGCGGGGCTTCGATATACCTGCTCATGCGGTATGCGTTCGAGGGCGCGGTCTACTTCGCCGCGCCGTCGGAAGCGGCCGGCCTCGTCATGGTGGCCATCGAGATGGGTCTTGCGCTCTTCATCATCTACATGGGCGCAAAGTTCAGGAACTACCTGGCAATCGCGCTGGCCGCCGTCCAGGCGGCGCTGGTGGTATACCTCGAGGCCACGTTCTCGGGGAGCCTTCATGCGGTCAACAACCTCTTCATCGACCAGTTCTCGATCATCATGGCCCTGATCATCGGGCTCATCGGGAGCCTCATAGCCGTATACTCGGTCAGGTACATGGAGACGTATCACCACCACCACCCGGAGGTGCGTGACCGGCAGAAGATCTTCTTCTTCGTCATCTTTGCCTTCCTCGCCGCGATGTTCGGCCTGGTCTTCTCGAACAACCTCATGTGGGTCTTCTTCTTCTGGGAGATCACCACTATCAGCTCCTTCCTGCTGATCGGCTACTCGGAGACCGAAGAGGCGACGAAGAACGCATTCCGCGCGTTGGTGATGAACCTCCTCGGCGGGGTCGCGTTCGTCGTCGCGCTCATCATTCTTGCCGCCACCGAGGCGACGAGCGGGGGCATCGATCTCGCCCGGGTGCTCGCCTCCGGCGACACGGCCATCATCCTGCTTCCGGCCGCCCTGATCGGGTTTGCCGGGATCACGAAGGCCGCGCTGATGCCCTTCTCCTCCTGGCTCCTCGGGGCGATGGTGGCCCCGACCCCGGTCTCGGCGCTGCTCCACTCGAGCACCATGGTCAAGGCCGGCGTCTACATCCTGGTCCGGTTCTCACCGGTCTTTGCCGGGACGTTCGCCGGGTTCTCCATCGGCCTCGTCGGCGCCGTGACCTTCGTCGTCGCATCCGCGATCGCGATATCGCAGAACAACGCCAAACTGGTTCTCGCCTACTCGACGATCGCGAACCTCGGCCTGATAGCCGCCTGTGCGGGTGTCGGAACCTACATGCTCGTCTGGGCAGCGATCCTCCTGATCATCTTCCACGCCGTCGCAAAGGCGCTCCTCTTCCTCGGAACCGGGGCGATCGAGCACCGGATCGGGAGCCGCGACATCGAGGACATGGAGGGCCTGATCGTCCGGATGCCCAGGATGGCCGTGATGATGTTCATCGGCATCGCCGGGATGTTCCTTGCACCCTTTGGTATGCTGATCTCCAAGTGGGCGGCGATCGAAGCGTTCGTCCAGGTTCCCTTCGGCATCGTCTTCATCGCCATCCTCGCCTACGGAAGCGCCGTCACGGTCTTCTTCTGGGCGAAGTGGATGGGCAAACTCGTCGCGGTCACCAGAAACCAGGAGCGGGTGGAGAAAGGGTTCTTCGAGGAGCCCTGGGCCCCCCTCTACATCATCACCGGCCTCGTGATAGCGGCCGTTCTCCTCTTCCCGGTCATCTCCTCGGTACTGATCGAGCCGTACGTCCTTGCCATCTACGGGGTCACGGCGCTCATGGCGCAGGCGAACGTCGCCATCATGCTCCTGATGATGGCACTCCTCCTCGTCCTCCCGGTCTCGTTCCTCCTCTTCAGGAGGAGCGCAAAGAGTCTCCCCGCCTACATGGGCGGGAGAACCGCCACGCCGGATCTGCACTTCAGCGGATCGCTCGGCCGGACACAGGAGGCTCAGACGCGGAACTACTACCTCACCGAGTACTTCGGCGAGGCCAAACTCTTCCTTCCGGGAGCAGTGGTCTGCACCATCCTGATCCTGGCATCGTGGGTTCTCGCGGGGGTGGCGCTATGACCTGGACCTGGCTTATCGGGGCGATCCTCTTCCTCGTCCTCGCGCCCGTCGTCGGCGGCCTCATCGCGGGAGTCGACCGGAAGATCACCGCGCGGATGCAGGGGCGGGTCGGGCCGCCGCTCCTTCAGCCCTTCTACGACGTAGGCAAACTCTTCGAGAAGGAGAGCGTCGTCGTCACGACGGCGCAGAACTTCTACGTCCTCGCCTACCTGATCTTCATCGCCCTCTCCGGCGCGCTCTTCTTCGCGGGAGGGGACCTGTTGCTGATCATCTTCGCCTTCACGCTCGCCCACGTATTCCTGGTGCTCGGGGCCTATGCGGTCCACTCCCCCTACAGCCACATCGGGGCCGAGCGCGAACTGATCCAGCTGATGGCCTACGAACCGATGATCATCCTCGCGGCCGTCGGACTCTACATGATCACGAACAGCTTCTACGTCGCCGATATCGCCGTGACGACCATACCGGCCATTCTCTACCTCCCCGGCGTCTTCCTCGGCTTCGTGACCATCCTCACGATCAAACTTCGGAAGTCCCCCTTCGACATCTCGACGTCGCACCACGCGCACCAGGAGATCGTCAAGGGCATAACGACGGAGTTCTCGGGATCGACGCTCGCCCAGGTCGAGATCGCCCACTGGTACGAGAACGTCTTCCTCCTCGGGTTCGTCTACCTCTTCTTTGCCTGGAACCCCGTGATCGGGATCATCGCGGTCGTGGTCACGTATCTCGCCGAGATCTTCGTCGACAACGTCACGGCACGGGTTCGGTGGCAGGCGGCGCTGAAGAGCGGGTGGTTCGCGGCAGTACTCGGCATCGCGAACCTGGCGATCCTCGCCTATATCCTCGGCTATATGATGACTGGAGGTGCATAAGTACCATGGCATTCCTGAAGCGATCACCCTGGATCCTTCACTACGATGCGTCCAGCTGCAACGGGTGCGACATAGAGGTGCTTGCATGCCTCACCCCGCTCTACGATGTGGAGCGGTTCGGCATCATCAACACCGGGAACCCGAAGCACGCAGATATTCTGCTGATCACCGGCGGAATCAACACGCAGAACCGGGAGGTGGTCGAGAACATCTACGAGCAGATGCCGGAGCCGAAAGTCGTCATTGCAGTTGGCATTTGTGCCGCAACCGGCGGCATATTCCGGGAGTGTTACAACATCGTGGGGGGCATCGACAAGGTTATCCCCGTGGATGTCTACGTTCCGGGATGCGCGGCAAGGCCGGAACAGATCATCGACGGTGTCGTAACCGCGCTTTCGATCCTCGAGAAGAAACGAGCGGCGATGGCGGGGACGGCGCAGACGAGAGAAGAAGAGCAGCACGCAGAACAGGCAGGTGAGAGCACATGACGGTTAACGAAGAGCAGACTACCACCGGTATCGCGCTGGAGGATCTCCTGCGAGAGGTCGAGGCGCTTCACGCCGGGGGGTACCGCCTCGTCCAGATCGGGTGCACGGATCTCGACGGGTCTTACGAGCTCAACTACTCGTTCGATAAAGGCTACCAGTTCAGGAACCTCCGCCTGACTGTCGGGCCGGAGACGGAGATTCCGAGCATCTCCGGGATCTACTGGGGAGCGTTCGTCTACGAGAACGAGATGCACGACTCCTTCGGGATTCCGGTCAAAGGAATTAATATCGACTTTAAAGGAACGTTCCTCAGGACGGATGAAAAATATCCGTTCAGCGTCACGAGAAGGGGAGGCGACCGATGCCAGAACGCATAATCGTGCCGTTCGGACCCCAGCATCCGGTGCTGCCGGAGCCGATCCATCTCGACCTCGTTCTCGAGGACGAGAAGGTGGTGGAAGCGATCCCCTCGATCGGCTACATCCACCGGGGACTCGAACGTCTCGTGCAGAAGCGCGAGTATACCGAGTATGTCTACGTGGCGGAACGGATCTGCGGGATCTGCAGTTTCATCCACGCGCTCTGTTACTGTCAGGGCGTCGAGCATATCATGAAGATCGAGGTTCCGGACCGGGCACGCTATCTCCGGACGATCTGGTCGGAGTGCTCGCGTCTCCACTCCCACCTCCTCTGGCTCGGGCTCTTTGCCGACGGGATGGGCTTTGAGAACCTCTTCATGCGGTCCTGGCAACTCCGGGAGAGCGTGCTCGACGTGCTCGAGGACACCACCGGCGGAAGGGTCATCCAGGGTACCTGCAAGGTCGGCGGGGTCAGGCGCGACATCGGGCAGGAGAAACTCGACGAGATGCACCGGACACTCGATCCCTTCGAGCAGCAGTGCCGGGATCTCGGCGACGTATTCTTGAACGACGATACGGTGAAATACCGTCTCAAGGGACTCGGGGTCATCTCAAAGGACGAGGCCTACGACCTCGGGGCGGCGGGACCGACCGCCAGGGGGAGCGGGGTCGCGATGGACCACCGCGAGACCGGCTACGCCGCCTACGGGGATCTCGGCTTCAAGCCGGTCGTCGAGACCACCGGCGACTGCTACGCCCGGTGCGCAGTTCGGGTCAAGGAGGTTTACGCTTCCATCGACCTGATCCGGCGGGCGATCGAGGAGATGCCCGAAGGACCCATCGACGTGAAGGTCAAGGGGACGCCCGACGGCGAGTACTTCTCCCGCGCGGAGCAGCCCCGGGGCGAGGTCATCCACTACCTCAAGGGCGACGGGAGCAAGCACCTTGCCCGGGCCCGTATCAGGACGCCGACGCTCGCGAACATCCCGCCGCTCGTGAAGATGCTCCCGGGCATCCAGCTCGCGGATGTCCCGGTCGTCGTCCTCTCGATCGACCCCTGCATCGGCTGCATGGAGAGGTGAAGACAGAATGGGAATTTTTCAGATGACAAAGACGGTTCTCCGGAACCTTGCAGGCGGTCCGGCCACCCGCCAGTACCCGGCGGTGCCGGCACGGAGCTGCTCCCTCACCCGGGGGCACATCGTCTTCGACCCGGCCACCTGCCGCTCCTGCAGCCTCTGCGTGAAACGGTGCCCGTGCGAGGCGATCCGTCTCGACAAGGAGGCGAAGGTCTGGGAGATCGACCGCATGCGGTGCATCGCCTGCGGCGACTGCGTCGAGGGCTGCCCGTTCGGGAGCCTCACGATGGAGCAGGCTTACCTCCCGCCGGGGGTGGAGCACGTGGTGGAGCGCTACACCATCACCTACGTGAAACCCGAGAGGCCGGCGAAGAAACCGGCCGAAGAGAGCACCGGCGCGTGAAGTGAGGGGACCGGGGTGAGGAGCCCCGGCGGGATCTTTTTTGTCACGTTTTATCGAGCAGTGGAAACGTTAACAGTTGATAATGGTTCGAGCACCGCCTGCTTGCGATTTCAACAGCCGGAATGGCTGAAAACAGGAGATTCTGTTACACTGGATCTTGGGGACTATGCACCGCGGTGTTAAGGGTCCTGTCCTTCAGTCAGTCAAAACTCATGGCACGGCTTTCCATGGGATATCGCCACGCGGGGGAGGGGCTGACGGGGAGGGGGAGCATCCCCCTCCCCTGTTTCTACCCCCATAAGGCTCTACTTGTGACCCCACCCCGCCCGGCCTCCGGCCTCCTCCTCCGCACCTTCGGTGCTCAAACTCCTGCTGTTCCAGCAGTCGTTCCCCGCCCCAGAGGGGGCGGGGGCAGTCACGGCGATATGCGACGTTCCTGATAGGAACGGAGCACGAACACCGCCAGGTGCGTAGCCGGTGGAAAGCCGTGGATGGGCATACGTGATCGATATGAATTCGATCACCATCGGGCGCAAAGAATGAGGTGCGACCCCCGTTATGCAAGAGCCATACCACCTCTTTGCCCCTATCACTTACTTCCTCACCAGCGGATGCACCATGTGGATGATATCGTAGGTGTTGCTCGGGTAGGCCCACGGGATCGCGTCGAGCGTGAGGTCGTCCGCCGTCAGGCCGTGTCTGATCGCGAGGGCGAAGATGTTGATCACCTCTTCGACGTGCGGCCCGATGAGGTGGGCGCCGAGAACCAGCCGGGAGTCCTCGTCGACCAGAAGTTTGTAACCGGCGTGTTTCTGGCCGATGCCCCGGTTTGTGAACCGCCCGGAGAGGTCGCCGGCGTTGACGACATAGGGGATCCCCTTCTCCTTCGCCTTCTCCTCCGTGAGCCCGACGGAGGCGATGGGCGGATACGTGAAGACGGCGCTCGGGACGACGGAGTAGTCCGCGACGCGGGCGTCGCCGCCCAGGATGTTGTCGACGACGATGTGAGCGTCCATCACCGCCACCGGCGTCAGCTGCGGGCTCCGCGGGTTCGCGTCCCCGGCAACGTAGACCGCGGGGTTCGAGACGCTCCGGAGACGGTCGTCGACCACGATCCCCCGGCGGTCGGTCTCGACGTTCCCCGCGGCGGGGTCGAGTTCCTCGATCGCGGAGACCCTGCCCGCGCCGTGGACAACCATATCGGCACCGAAGATCTTCTCCTCCCCATCCTTTCCAGCCCGCACGCGCAGGCCGGCGCCGTCCCTCTCGACCGAGACGAGCGGCATATGCATCTGCACGTCGATCCCCGCCTCGACTGAAGCCAGCAGCAGGCGATCGACGATATCGGGATCGAACCCCGAGAGGGGCCGGCCGCTCCGCTGCAGGATGGTCGCCGCCGACCCGGCAGCGGCGGCGACGTGGGCGAACTCAAACGAGATATAGCCCCCGCCGACGAAGACGATCCGTTCGGGGAGCGCTTCCAGGTAGAAGAAGTCGTCGCTCGACGTCATCAGATCCTCGCCCGGAACGTTCAGCGGCCGGGCACGCGCACCGGCGGCGACCACGATGTACCGGGCGACGAGCGTATCACCGCCGACCGTCACCCTGTCCGGCCCGGCAAAGCGGGCAACCCCGTGGTAGGTATGGATCCCCGCTCCCCGGAACCCCTCCTCCTTCCGTTGGGGAATGTGACCGGTGATGGTTCGTTCGAAGGCAACCAGTTGCGGCCAGTCGATCGAGACCGCGCCCCGGATGCCGTTCCCCTGCAGATTATGGACACGGGAAACCGCCTCCGCGGCACCGGCAAGCACCCTCTTGGGGACACAGCCTCGTAGGGCGCACGTCCCCCCGTATTCCCGGGAATCAACGATAGCTACCTGCATCCCGGCCTTCCTGCAGTGCCAGGCGATGTCTGAACCGGCGACCCCGGTCCCGATGACGACGACGTCGTACTCCCGCTCCATGGTGAGCCTCCGGTCGCCGCAAAGCGCCATAAAGGTTTACCCCGGGCATGGAGAGGTGAGAGATCAGAAGTAGAGGAGGGAGACGATGCCGACGGTGATCAGGATGAAGACGACCGTCATGATGCTCCCGGGTACGATGTAGTCCCGGGTCTGGTAGCCCCCGGGCCCCATCAGGAGGGCGTTCACCGGATGCGTCGGGAGGAGAAAGGAGTTGGAGGTGCATATCCCGACGAGGAGCGCGAGGCCGCGGGGATCGAGCCCGAACGAACCCGCCATCACGAGCGCGAGCGGAACCAGGATGACGGTGGCGGCGATGTTCGAGATCACGAGCGAGAAGGCGGTCGCGAGAAGCGCAACCGCGATGAGGATGAGGGGCGTCGGGTACCCGGCGACCAGGGCGGCCACCTGGTCGGCGATGAACCGGGCAGTTCCGGTTGTCTCCATGGCGATGCCGAGCGGAAGGAGGCCGGCTATCATCGTGAGCGTCCGCCAGTCGATGGCCCGGTAGACCTCCCCGACCGGGATGACCCGGAGGAGGATCATCGCGAGCACCCCCGAAAGAAGGCTCGTCGCGATCGAGAGCCCGGTGTAGGTGAGGCCGACGGCGGCAACAAAGCAGAGGACGGCGACAGGCGCATCGCGTTCCCGAACCCCCGCCCGCCCCTCAATGGGGGTTACCATGACGAAGTTCCGGTTCGTGGCGAGCGCCCGGAGCCGTCTCCACCGCCCCAGAACAACCATCGCATCCCCCGCCTGCAGGGGGAGATCGGCCAGATCCTCCCGCCGCTCACTCTCCCCCGTGTGGATGACCAGCACCTCGACACCATAGGTCACCCGGAACTCGAGGTCACGGAGCGTCTTGCCGACGATCGGTGCATACGGCCGGACGATCACCTCGGCAAACCCCACGTTCGGGTCGGCCATGACGTTCGCGGTGCTCTCCCCCGCCCGGATCCACTCGATCCCGAAATCGTCCATGAATCGCGCGATGTTCTCCGCCTCGCCGAGAATGCCGAGCTCCTGCCCGGCGGCGAACCGGGTATACCGCCAGGGCGTGTAGACGACCTCGTCCCGCTCGGCGAGGGAGATGAGGTGAAGGTTGTAGCGCGAGATCATGTGCGCCGCCTCCCGGGTCATCCCGACAAGCGGGCTTCCCGCCGGGATCCGCAGATAAAATATCTGGCAGGGGAGGCACCAGGTCTGGATCAGTTCCTCCTGCGGAGTCAGCCGGGGTCTCTCGTGCCGGGGGAGAACCCGATCCCCGAAGAGATAAAAGAAGGCTATCCCGGCGAGCAGGAGCGGCAGGCCGACAGGGGTGACGGCAAAGAGTTCGAACGGCGCGTACCCCCGCTGCCGGAGAAGGTCGTTTAAGATGATGAGGGTGCCCGCTCCCACCATGCTGATGGTGCCCCCAAGAGTCGCGGCGTAGCCGACCGGCAGGAGAAAACGTGACGCAGAGACCCCCGTAAGCGACGAGACCCGGAGAAGCGAGGGGAGGAAGACGGCGGTCGCCCCGACGCTCTGCATGAATGCCGAGAGCCCACCTGCGACGAGTGAGACGGCGGCGGTCAGACGACGCTCGCCGGTCCCGGCAAACCCGACGATCGCGCGGGCGATGCGGATCGTCACCCCGGTCCGGTCGAGCCCGCGGCCGAGCACCATCACCGAGAGCATCGCGATGACCGCGCTGCTCGAAAACCCGGAGAGGGCCTGTGCCGGCGTGACGAGCCCGAGCCACGCGAGCGCGAGGGCCACGAGCACGGCGGCGACGTCGACCCTGACGGCGCCGGCTATGAAGAGGACGGCAGCGGCGGCCACCACCAGCAGGGTGAGGAGGACCTCGGTCTCCATCGGTCACCCGGGAGTGAGCGGAGCAGAAAAAGGGTATGGGCGAAAGGTCTCGAAACCGGTCGGAGCGTTACTGCCCGTACACGTCGCAGGTGATCCGGTGCGGCTCAAACCGGCCCCGGTGGAAGACCCGGACCTCGACCTCGGCGCCCTTCCTGAAGTTCCGCATCAGGAGGTCGTAGGTTCGCCGGACGTAGCGGAGACCCTCCCGGGCGAAGAGATCGCGGAGAGCCTGCCGGAACCGGATCTCCTGCTCGAGAAACGCCGCCTCGTAGGCCCGGGTCTCCCGTGCAATCCGGGCGCACTCGGCATCGTCGATCGGGTTGTTGTAACTCCCGTGTCTGTTCAGACCGCCGATCTGCCGCCATTCGATGCGGCCCGTCCCGTCGGCCTCCCGGTGGAGCATGTAGGGGTAGACCCGGCAGATGGCGAATCGCCGGTCGTAGATGCTGCACCTGCCGTCGGAGAGGAAGATGCAGGAACCGTCCGGTTTCGTACGGAGGGCATAGCCCGACACATAGAACCGTCCCTCCTGATCGCAGGCGTCGAACGCGGGCGCCGGGATGACGGCGTCCGGCAGGAGCGAGCGGACGCTGTCGGTGTCCTCCTCCAGCAGAAAGACGTGATCGTTGAACTCCCGGGTGCAGCACCGCCCGCAGCAGTCGCAGGAGAACCCCACCTCGCGGATGATCTCGATGAACTCGTCTTCCGGGAACAGGAGAAGCCTCTCCCGTTCCGCCTCAAGGGCAGCAATCTGTTCGTCAAACGTGAACGTAACCGGCAGCCTCCGTTTGTTTGCCCGGCACGAATGCCGGGACTTCTTCCCTCTGGTGTTGGACGGTAGGAGGGATATGCCCTTTGGCACCCGCCGGATCACGGCTTCTTTCCGACCGTCGCGAGGTAGATCAGGAACTGGCGTTCGCCGTCGATGCCGAGAAGCCGGTTCATCGCCGCGTCGTCGAAGGCAGCGATCGCGCAGACCCCGCACCCTGTGCCCGATGCCGCGAGGTAGAGGTTCTGGCAGACATGCCCGGCGTCGAGATGGAGGTAGCGGTAACCGCGCTCCCCGTATCGCCATGTCATCCGGTCGGGGACAGCGGTCCAGAGGAAGGTGACGGCGCTCTCGGTGATGTGCGGCTGGTTCAGGCATCCCGCCGCCACCTGCTGCACGATGCCAGGGTCGCGGGACTCTTCGGCGAGGCGGTGCTCCACCGCGAGGTAGCGGTAGAGCCCGGGCGCCAGGCCCTCGACCCGGTTGACCAGCAGGTAGGTCTCGAACGCGTGCCGTGCACCCGCGGACGGGACGGTGCGGATGGTGAACGTCCCGTCGACGACGCGTTTGACTCCCTGAGTGCACCAGAGGAGGAACGCAGCCTCAGCAAGCGTAAGCGGCTCCGGCGCGTAGTTCCTGACGCTCTCCCGGTGCTCGATTGCGTCCCGGAGATCGACGGCGGGGATGGTGATATCGCCGGGCGCCGGCAGCGAGATGGTCGTCTCTGCTTTCGTGTACGGTAACTCCAGAGGAGGGGGCGGGCGGCCGAGCACCTGATCCGACGGCGGCTGGTTGCCGAACTCTGTCCTCTGCATGAACTCTCTTCCCGCTCCGTGCAGGAACCTGGCTCCCGGGGTGAGCATGGCGGTTCGGTGGTTCAGGAAAGGGATAACCCTTTGCCCTGCACCCTTTCCGGGGCCGGGATTCGGAAACGTATTAGCAGACCCCGTCCAACCTACATACCACTTCGAGGCACCTCCGTGATCGTGACCATTCTGATACTCGCCATCGGCATAGCCCTTCTCGTCAAAGGGGCCGACCTCTTTGTAGGCGGCGGAAGCGGCCTGGCGCTGCGGTACAGCATCTCCCCGGCCCTGATCGGGTCCACGATCATCGCGTTCGGCACCTCGCTTCCGGAGCTCGTCGTCAGCACGAACGCCGCAGCCACGGGAAACACCGGCATCGCTCTCGGGAACGTCATCGGGAGCAACATCGCGAACATCGCCCTCGTTCTCGCCCTCTGCACCTTCATACGGCCGGCCATGATCGCCTCCTCCGGGACGTCGCGCTCCGCGCTCATCCGGCACACCATGCTGATGCTCGCCGCGACGGCAGCCTTCGCTCTCTTTGCCGTAAGAGGCACGCTCGACATCGTCGCCGGAACGGTCTTCCTCCTCCTCTTCGTCGTAATCCTCTTCGTTCTCCTGCGGGAAGGGCGTGAGGAGGGGGAGGTCGAGATCAAGTCCCATGGGTGGGCAGATGCCCTCTACATCGGCCTCGGGCTCGTCGCCGTCATCGTCGGGGCGCAGCTGGTCGTCGATGGGGCCGTTACGCTCGCAGAGGCGTTCGGGATCCCCGCATTTGTCATCGGCGTATCGGTCGTCGCCATCGGGACGTCGCTTCCGGAGCTCGCGACCTCGGTCGTGGCCGCCATGAGAGACGAGGGCTCCATCTCCATCGGCAACATCCTCGGAAGCAACATCTTCAACCTCCTCCTGGTCCTCGGGATAAGCCTTCTCCTCGCCCCGGCCACCGTCGGGTCGCTTGTCGACATCGCGGTCGTCGTCCTCATCTCGGTCGCGGTCCTCCCCCTGCTCTTCGCCCGCCCTGCCGTCGTCCGGGGTTGGTCGGCCCTCCTGCTCCTCGCCTACGCCGCCTACATCGCCTGGAGCTTCGGGGCGATCCCGACCGGGTGAGAGAGCCGCTCCGGAAGACTTCGAAAATATTCGTAGGTTACGCAAACCTGATGCGTCGGCACGTGCATCTCCCTCTATCGGAAGGTGAACGGATATGTGGAAGTGGAGTCCGGTGCTGGTCGCCGTCCTCGGGAGCCTGGTGATCGCCGCGATCATCGGGACCGCCCTCGCGTCGGAGGACGCCGGGAACGAGACACAGGGGGATTTGCAGAAGTTCTCGTCGAAGGACGAGGTTGAGGCGTTCTTAAAGGAACACGCGCAGGGAGTGGAGCACGGTAACGGCTACTCCTGGCTGCCGGGAGCCGGCGGACAGGAGACCGCTATGGACGCCCCTGCACCGACGAGCGCACCGCCCGCCCCGACGGCCGCGCGCGACTACTCAACCACGAACGTGCAGGTAGAGGGCGTGGACGAGGCCGACTTCCTGAAGAACGACGGAAGATACATCTACGTCATATCGGGCGAGTCGCTTGCGATCCTCGAAGCGTTCCCGGCGGAGGATGCGAAGATCGTATCCGAGACCCGGATCGAAGGGATCCCGACGGCGCTCTTCCTTGCCGGCGACCGTCTGGTGGTCTTTGCCTCCGGAACGGAAGAGAGCATGACCACCGTGAAAGGGAGTGTGGCGCCCATCCCCGTCCAGCGGGTGGTGACGCACGCATACATCTATGATATCGGCGACCGGAGCGATCCCGACCTGGTCCGGACGCAGACCTTCACCGGCAGTTACTACAACGCCCGGATGATCGGCGAGAACGTCTACGTCATCACGCAGGAGGCCCCCGTCTGGATCCGGGACGAGATCGCCCTCCCCGAGGTGCGGACGGACAGCGGCGAGCCCATCCTGCCCGACATCTACCGCCCCGGGACACCGCTGCAGAACTACGTCTTCTACACCGCAAGCGCCTTCTCCGTCAGAAACGACAGGGGCACACCCGACGCCGAGACGTTCCTCCTCGGTTACGACACCACCCTCTTTGTGTCGCAAAAGAACCTCTACATCGGCTACCGCTACATGGAGGCCGCCTACTCCGGCCCGGTCGCCGCAACGATGCCCGACTACGCCGGCAGCCGGGAGCAGACGATCGTCCACCGGTTCGCGATCGGTGACGGTCGGATCGACTATCAGGCCATGGGCAGGGTTCCCGGACATCTCTTAAACCAGTTCTCGCTCGACGAGTACGGGGAGAACCTCCGGGTGGCGACGACCGTCGAGGGCTGGACACGTGAGGGGTCGGTCCAGTACAACAACGTCTACGTCCTCAACCCCGCGATGGAGACGATCGGGACGCTCGAACACCTCGCGCCGGACGAACGTATCTACGCCGCCCGGTTCGTCGGCGACCGGCTCTACCTCGTGACATTCAAGCGGGTCGACCCCCTCTTCGTCATCGATCTCTCGGATCCGAAACACCCCGGCATCCTCGGGAAACTCAAGATCCCCGGCTACTCCGATTACCTCCATCCCTATGACGCCGACCACATCATCGGGATCGGCAAAGAGACGGGCGAGAACGCCTGGGGCGGCGTCTCGGTAGAGGGGCTCAAGATCGCGCTCTTCGACGTATCGGACGTGAACAACCCGCGAGAAGTCGATACCGTTGTTATCGGTGAGCCCGGAACCGACTCGGAGGCCCTCCGCGACCACAAGGCCTTCCTCTTCGTGAAGGAGAAGAACCTCCTCGTCATCCCGGTGAGCGAGATAAAGCGGGTCGAGAACCCTGAATCGAAGTACCCCGGCTCCTACGGCACCACGACCTGGCAGGGGGCTTACGTCTACTCGGTGAAACCGGCAGACGGGCTCACCTTGCTCGGGACGGTCACCCACGCGGAGAAGGGATCCCCCTATACCTGGGACTCGCCCGATGCGGTGCGGCGGTCGCTCTTCATGGACGATACCCTCTACACCGTCTCGCATAGAAGCATCATCATGACCGAACTCGCCGACGGCAGCCGGGTGAACGAGGTCATCCTCCCCTACCGGTGGGGGATCTCCCCTACCCCGGTTCCAGTCTGGTGAACCGGAGGCCGGTGGTTCCTGACCGCCTTGAAGATCTCCATCACGATCACGACCGAGGAGGCAAGGGCGAGCAGTACGAGCCACTCGACCAGGGAGACAGGCTGCAGCTGGAGGACGTCCTGGAGGAAGGGGACGTAGAGCGCGAGGATGTGGATGCCCTGCGCGGCAACGACGCCGGCAATCAGGAAGTAGTTGCGGCTGATGGGGATGCGGAACGCGGAGAAGTACTCCGACCGGCAGTTGAAGGCATGGAAGTTCTCGAAGAGTACCATCAGCAGGACGAGCAGGTTCCGGGCCGCGAACTCGTCCCACCCATTTGAGATCAGCCAGTGCCAGGTTCCGAGCGCAACCAGCGCGATGACCGTGCCCGAGATCACCGTCTCCTCGATCATCAGCCGGTTGAAGATCCCCTCCTCCGGCCGTCGCGGCGGCCGGTTCATGACGCGGGGGTCTCCGCCCTCGAACGCCAGCGCCACGTCCTGGATACCGTTCGTCACCAGGTTCAGCCAGAGGAGCTGGACCGCGAGGAGAGGCAGCGGGAGACCTACCAGAAGGGCGAGCATGAAGAGGAGAACCTCCGCAAACCCGGTCGAGATCAGGAGATAGACGACCTTCCTGACGTTCTCGTAGGCATACCGACCCTCCTCGATCCCGGCGACGATCGAGGCGAAGTCGTCGTTGGTGACGATCAGCGACGCCGTATCCTTGGCGACGTCGGTTCCGGAACCCATCGCGACCCCGATATTCGCGCTCCGGAGCGCCGGCGCGTCGTTGACCCCGTCCCCGGTGACCGCGACGTAGGCCCCGCTCTCCCGGTAAGCCTCGACGATCCGGAGTTTCTGCAGCGGCGTCACCCGGGCAAAGACCCGGGCGCCCTGCACCCGGTCGACGAACTCCGAGAACGTCGGGATCTCGTCGTCGCCCAGTTCCGAGCCGGTGATCACCTGATCCGGAGAGTCCGCGATCTCGAGTTCCCGTGCGATGGCGAGCGCCGTTGCGGGATGGTCCCCCGTCACCATCACCACGTCGACCCCGGCGTCGCGGCACCGCCGCACGGCATCGGGCACGGCGGGCCGGATCGGGTCGATAAACCCGACCAGGCCGAGGAGTTCGAGGGAAGGGAGCGTGGGGTTCTCCGCGGGGACCTCCCCCTCCGCACGACCGTGAGCCACGGCAAGCACCCGGTAGCCATGAGAGGTGAGGGCGTCGATGTCCTCCTGCACCGTGTCCGGGTCGAGCGGCATGCTGCCGCCCGGCCCGCCGGCCATGGTGCGGCAGGATGGAATGACCGTTTCCGCAGCCCCTTTGACCGCCACCAGGGTCTCCTCCCCCTCCCGGTACCAGACGGCGGCATACCGGCGCTCGGACTCGAAGGGGATCTCGGCGACGGCAGTTGCCCTCTCGCGGATACCGGCGGGGTCGAGTCCCAGCTTGTAGGTGAGCGCGAGGAACGCCACGTCGATCGCGTCGCCCCGGTGCGTCCAGTCCCCCTCGTCGGTCTGTTCCAGGCCGGCCTCGTTGCTGATCGTCGCGGCCCGGGCCAGACTCTCTACGCGGTCGCGAACGGAGCCGGCGACAGGATCGCCGTTCCCGTTGAGAACCCCTCCCTCGCCCGCGTACCCGGCACCGGTGATCGAGATCTCCTCCCCCGTGGGCAGAAGAACCACCCGGGCAGTCTGCTGGTTCACGGTGAGGGTGCCGGTCTTGTCGCTCGCGATCAGCGTGCAGCTCCCGAGGCTCTCCACGGCGGCGAGGAACCGGACGATGACGTTCCGCCCGGCCATCCGTGACGTCGCGATCGAGAGCGCGACGGTCAGGGCGACCGGCAGGCCTTCGGGGATCGCCGAGACGGCGAGCGCGACGGCGAGGAAGAAGACCTCGAGTGGGGGCACCCCCTGGCCGAGGACGATGAACGCAAGCACCCCGGTGGCGGCAAGGACGGCGATGCTGATCTTCTTCGAGAAGTCTTCCATCCGGATGACGAGCGGGGGTTTGCCCGCCTCCGATGTCGTGACCGTCTCGGCGATCTGCCCGATCTCGGTGTTCTGACCGGTCGCTACCACGGCGCCCATGCTGCGGCCGGTCATGACGGTGCTGCCGGCGTAAAGCATGCTCAGGCGGTCACCGGGAGGCAGGGATGCATCCACGGGATCCGACCTCTTCCCGACCGCGTGGGACTCGCCGGTCAGGAGCGACTCGTCGACGGTGAGCGACCGTGCCCTGAGGATGCGGATGTCGGCAGGAACCCGGTCGCCCGACTCCAGGACGACGCGGTCGCCGGGGACCAGATCCTCCGCCGGGACAGTCGCCTCCCGGCCGTCCCGCCGCACCCGTGCATGGATCTTGAGCATCTGCTGTAGCGCCGTTGCGCTCCGCTCCGCTTTCACCTCCTGGAACGTCCCGATGACGGCGTTAATCAGGATGACGATAAAGATGAAGACCGCGTCGGTGAAGTCGGCGAAGAGGATGGAGATGATCCCTGCTGCAAGGAGCACGTAGATGAGCGGGCTCGTGAACTGGCGAAGGAAGACCTCAAACACCGTCGGAGGGCGCTTCTGTGGGAGGACGTTCTCCCCGAAGATCCCGCGCCGCCGGGCGACCTCCGTCTCGGGGAGGCCCCCCTCCGGCGAGGCGAGACGCCCGGCTGCGTCGTCCGGCGGTAGGGCGTGCCATGCCGTCGTCCGGGACTCGTCGGGGGAGAGGGAGGGGGTCATGATACCATCTTCCGAGCGTAGGTCACGGGTGCGGATTACCGGGGAGAGAAACCCGGTTGTATGGTAGAACCGTTTCACCCTGCAAATCCGGGACCGCCGTCAATACCGGCCTCCCGGAACCTGCCCGGGAGGCTATCCGCCACCCGCATATAAAAAACCCGCAGACCGGTTCCGAGAGGAACCCCCTCCCCGGGGGATCAGGCGTGGATCATCGTCAGCATCATCTTGAACCGCGTGACGGCGTGGACAGCATGAGGTATCGTTGCCGGCATGATGATCAGGTTGCCGGCCGTCACCGAGTATTCCTTGCCCGCGATGGTGACGAGGGCCTCCCCGTCGATGACCTGGAGGACGGCGTCGTAAGGCGCGGTGTGCTCCGAGAGGCCCTCGCCCTCGTCGAAGGCAAAGATCGTGATGGTGCCGGACTTCGTGTAGGCGAGCATCCGGCTGACGATCGAGCCCTGCTGGTAGGCGACGAGGTCGCGGGGGTCGATGACCTGCTCGGCGAGGTTCTCTTTCTTTGCTTCAGGCATAGGAGTCCGTTCTCACTGCAGGGTATTCTGTCTTACGCATGAAGCGGCGAACAGGCATACAAACTCCTAACCCGTATGGACAGTCTGAAGGTATGACCCACTCTCAAATCCGATCACCGCCCGATCCCCGGTGAGAAGAATATTATAACGGGTAAATGAACTGTTAATGATCGAAGGTGTACCATTGACGAAGGTGCGACTGACTATTCTGATCTGGGAGGAAGAGGGGACCTATGTTTCAAAGTGCCAGGAGCTCGAGGTTGCCAGTTGCGGCGATACTCCGGAAGAAGCGCTGGATAATATCCGTGAAGCGATCGAGCTCTACCTGGAGAATGCAAGAGAACTCGGGATGCTGCAGGTCATTGAGCCTATCCTGACATCGCGGCACAAATTCACCTCGGTCATCGAGGTCGAGGCATGACGAAGCTGCCTCAGATCTCTTCCGATGACGTCATAAAGAAGTTGGAGGCAATCGGGTTCAATTAGGCTCCCCACCGGGGGAAGGGAAGCCACGTAGCTCTCTATAAAATCAGGGACGACGGGAGCAAACTGCTTGTCATCGTTCCTCGACGCGATCCAATTCCCCACGGGACGCTTCTCTCGATTCTGAAGCAGGCACGCCTTACAAAAGAAGAGTTCCTTAATCTTTAAAAGTTCAGCACCGGAGTTGTCCGGAGAAGATTTGAAAGTCCTCCATCCTCACCTTTTTTTCACCCGGCCCACAAAATAGTAAGAGACCCTCTGTGTACTACCATCTCATCCTGACCGACAACTGCAACCTCTGCTGCACCTACTGCCGCGGCAAAGCGTTCACCGTCGAACCGCCGGAACAAACCGATATCGCCGTCGACGAAGACCTCCCGGTCGACCTCGATATCAACCTCGCCGACCTCTACCGGTTCCTCGCAAAGGACCCCGACGCCGTGCTGATCTTCTACGGCGGGGAGCCCCTGCTGGCCGTCGACCGCATCCGCGAGCTCGTCCGCGACGCCCCGGTCTCGGCGCTGATCCTGCACACCAACGGCATCCTCCTCGACCGCCTCGAACCCGGAGTCGCGAACCGGTTCGACACGATCCTGGTCTCGATCGACGGCCCGGAGGAACTCACCGACACTCACCGCGGGAAAGGGACGTTTCGCCGGATCACGAGGAACCTTAAGGGCCTCGTAGCGGGCGGGTTTTCCGGCGAACTGATCGCCCGGATGACCGTGACCGAGGATACCGATATCGTGGAGGCCGTCCGCTACCTCACGGAGAACGACTTGTTCTCCTTTCCGGCCATCCACTGGCAGATGGACGCGAACTTCTGGAACGATTACAGCCTCCGCGACTACGCTACGTGGGTGGAGGAGAGTTACAACCCCGGCATCCGGTCGCTCGTCGCGTTCTGGGTCGAGACGATGCGCGACGATGGCCGGGTGCTCCGGTGGTACCCCTTCATCGACCCGGTGGAGGATATGCTTCTGTCGCGGCCGAGCATGCTCCGGTGCGGGTGCGGCCACGCGAACTACAGCATCATGACCGACGGCCACATCGCTCCCTGCCCGATCATGGTCGGGATGAAGGACTACTACGCCGGGCATATCGCCACCGCCGACCCTCTCCGCCTCCCGGTGACGACCGTCGGGAGCCCCTGCACGACGTGCGATATCCGTGACTTCTGCGGCGGCCGGTGTCTCTACTCGAACATCACCCGCCCCTGGCCGGAGGAAGGGCGGCGGATCGTCTGCGGGACGGTGGAGAACCTCCATTCGGCGCTCTCGGCGGCGCTCCCGGAGATCCGGGACCTCATCCGCGACGGGAGAGTCCGGATGGAGGAGTTCGCTCACCGGAAGTACAACAGCTGCGAGATCATACCCTGAAAAGAGGGTTCGGGGGACCCCTATCTATTCAGCGTCTTCGAGGACTTCCCGGGCGCCGTCCACCATCGCCCGGGCGGCCTTCGCCTTCGCCTTCACGATGGCGTGGTTGCCCTCGTCGAGTGCCGCTTCCGCTTCCAGGTAGAGGGTCTCTGCCCGGTCGGTTCGCGCCCGGGACTTTTTGACGTTCTGTCCCTCGGCTGCCGCAATCTCGACCTCTTCCTGAATGGCGAGGAGATCGCCGTAGAGTTCTTCGAGGAGTTCGCGCAACTCTTCGGTCCGCGCCGCATCCTCCTCCCGCTTCTGCCGGCCGCGCTCGCGGAGCGCCTCGCGGGCCTCCTCCTGCCCTTCGAGGATCGACTGGAGTTCGTCCTCGACGTCTTTGACCGCCTGCGCAAGCACCTCGGCGAACGCCGTCCTCTCCTCGCGGGAGGACTCGTAGCCGTCATAGGCCCCATACGCACCGCCGGCTGCCGCACCGCCGAGGGCACCGCCGATGACGTCGCTCATCTCCCTGTCGCCCCGGATGATGCCGCCAAGGATGCCGCCGAGGCCCGCCCCGGCAATAGCTCCCGCGATCCCCTTCTTGATCTCTTTGCGCTCCCGGTTGACGGTGTAACTCACCCGAACGTTCTCGCGGTCGACCGTGATCTCCATGCGCCCCTCTTCGCCGATGTGCCGGACATCCATCCTCGAAGACGCATCCCCGATCTCCTGCTGCATGATCTCCGTGCCCCTGAGCGCGAGCTGCGACATCAGTCGTTCCACGAAATCGCCGTAAAGAGACGAGACTCCCTGCCCGTAGTAGATAAACGCCATAGGATCACCTGTTGCGGTTTTCGATGATAGTAAATACAGTTGTATCTAATAAAAAACCTTCCCGGGCGTCCCCGGAGGAAATGTGGCACAGGAGCGGCTCCCCTGAGGGAGAAGCCAACATTCATCCGTCCGGAAGAAAGACTACTTGCAGAGACCCATGACGGCTATCGGAGAGATCCTCTGCAGAATCGGGCTCCACCAGTGGGGCAGGAAGCGGGGATACGACGAATACTCCTCGAATGTCATCGAGTGGGAGCAGCGGTGCGAACGGTGCGGGAAGAGAAAACGGTGGGTCGAGGCGAAGCGGGACCGGCGGCGGTGACGGGGCTACCCGCGAAAAAAATTATTTTTTGAACTCTTTCCCTGCAGAGAAGGCCTTCGCGAGGAACTTCCCGAACCCATAGTATTCCTGCCGCATCGAGTCATAGGCGAACGGCCGGATCTTCTCGATCTCGGGCTTGCCGTCCTCCCCGAGGACGCTCTCTTCCACCTTCACGTCCAGGATCTCCCCGATGAACTGGGTGTGCATCCCGATCTCGACCGTCTGGAGGAGGCGGCACTCGAGGACGACCGGGAACTCCCCGACGTACGGAGCGTTCACGAGATCGCTCTTCACCGGCGTCAGGTTGGTCGCGGCGAACTTATCCTCGTCCCGGCCGGAGACGATGCCGAAGTAGTCGGCCTCCCGGACGTAGTCCGTCGAGGGGATGCTGATCGTGAACTCGCGCTGCTCCACCAGGTTCGCGTAGGTCTGCCGGGCCTTCTGCACCGAGACCGCCACCGACGGCGGACGGGACGAGCAGATGCCGCCCCACGCCGCCGCCATCGCATCCGGACGGCCATCGGAGCCGTAGGTTCCGATGATCAGGTCGGGATGGGGATAGAGGAGGGTCCGTGGGCCAATCGATCGTTTTGTCATGGGGATACGATTCGTACCCGGAGCAGGATAAACCTTTTCAAACCCCGGATGCTGCGCCGGCCGGAAAGAGCGGGAGAAAGGAGGGGCGGTCACGCGGCGCCCGCCGCCCCACCCTTCTGCTCCTGCACCGAGCGGTAGAGGAAGTAGCCGACGATTCCAAACGTCGCAATCGGCGAGAGCCAGGCAGGGATATGGAACCCGAAACTGTCCGCGAGCATGATCGTCCCGAGGACCAGGATGGAGTACATCGCCCCGTTCTTGAGGAAACAGTAACTCCGGATCTTGTCGACGCCCCGGACGGTCAGTTCCCTGACCACGACCGCCCCGATGCCGTTCCCTATCAGGATGAGCGGAACCGAGAGGGTGAAGGCGAACGCCCCGATGACGCCGTCGATCGAGAAGGTCGCGTCGAGAACCTCGAGGTAGGCGATCTTCGAGAGGTCCGACATCCCCGGTTGCCGGAGCCGGGCCTCCTGCACCTCGGCGTTCTGCCTGAACCCGTGGACGATGAAGAAGGCGGTCGAGCCGAGCACGGCCGCGAACCCCATCATGACGTTGATCTGGAGGGCGAACCAGACGAGGATCGCCAGCAGAACCGAGACGACCGCGTAGAACCAGACGCTCTGCCGGGAGAAGAACCGTTCGCTCCGGAGCCCACAGGTCTTCTCCTCCGCGAAGAGCCAGTGGAAGAAGAGGAAGACGAGGAACGTTCCTCCGAAGATCAGGAGGATCGGCGCCGACTCCTCGATCGCCCCGGTGACCGCGGGATCGCTTGAGAACGTCGCGAACAGCGCATCGACAGGCCCGAGCGACGGATTCGTCGCCCAGACGATCAGCCACGGCAGGAGCCCGCGGACGACGAAGACCGCCGCGATCAGGCCCCAGAGGAGGAACCATCTGCGGGCCTTCTCCCCCATCGTCGCGAGAACGTCGGCGTTGATGATGGCGTTATCGATGCTCGAGACGATCTCGAAGACCGAGAGACCCGCCACGGTGAGAACGATCAACAACCAGTCCATTTTGTATGATATACGCTCTGTCGTCGATCGCATATAAGGAGAAGGGGCGGCCCGGGAAGTGGGTTACGTTCATATACCATACCGGCATGAGTCAGTCGTCGCAACGGAGGAAACGTGTATGGGAATTGTGAAGTGCTGTCGTGAGCAGGTCGTCGCCGTCTCGCCGGATACGCCGGCGGTTGAGGTGGCGAGGATCATGGGGGAGAAGAACGTCGGAAGCGTCGTCGTCGTAACCGGCGACAACCGGCCTACCGGCATACTTACCGACCGCGATCTCGCGGTCAGGGTCATGGCGCAGGAGAAGAACCCGGGCGAGGTCCGGGCGGGCGATATCCTGACCCGGGACGTGATCACCTTCCAGGACAGCATGGGGGTCTACGAGGCCATCCAGAAGATGACCTCGGAAGGCATCAGGCGGATGCCGATCGTCGACGACGGCGGGAGACTGATCGGGATCGTCACGATGGACGATATCGTCCGGATGCTCGGGGAGGAGATGGCCGCCATTGCAAAGAACATCGAGAAACAAAGCCCCCCCATGCAGGAAGCAGGCGCTCCCATACCCATGTAGGGGGCCGGCACCCTCTTTTTGGTGCAGGCCGCACGTTCGGCCCCCTAACTCATGGCGAAGACAATAGCCTCCCCGGACTGGTTCAGCGACCCGTTCATCGCCCGAACCATCTCCTCCCAGGTCGCCCCGGGCACGAGCGCAAGATCGAGATCGAGCGCGTAGACCCGGAAGAGGTAGGCTTCGGCTGTTCCGGCCTCCGGGCAGGGCCCCCGGTAACCGAGGATGCCGAAATCGTTTGTACCCTGTACGGCGTGGAGCGGCGACTCCACCGTCCCTCCTTCCGGGAACCCTTCGGGGACCAGCGGGACGGCGGGAAGATTCCAGAGAACCCATGCCACTTTCGACGGCCCTTCCTCGGGGCTCGTCGTCGCAAGGATCGCGAGCGACTTGATGTTCGGGAGGAGCCCCTCGACCCGGATAGCGGGCGACCGGTTCGCTCCCCTGCAGGTGTACTCCGGCGGGAACTCTTCAAAGCCCAGGCTTACTACCAGTTTCTGCGTCATATCAGGCACCGTCGATACTCACCTTCCAGAACATGGTATAAAAATGGTGCGTGCGGTCACCGCGCATACATGGCGGCGGTCTCGCCGAACCCGAGGACGTGCCCCCGCATCGCATCGATGACGTCGTGTTTGCCTGTGCCGGGCGCGATATCGAGCATGGCGTCGAGCCCGTAGACCTTGAAGAGACAGCGGTGCGTCTCGCCCCGGGGCGGACAGGGGCCGCGCCACCCGATGCTCCCGTAGTCGTTCGTCCCCTGGACGGCATTCACCGGGACCGTGACGACAGCCTCCGGCGGGATGCCCTCCGGGATCAGGGGCGACGGCGAGAGGTTCCAGGCGATCCAGGTCGTGAAGGAGCACCCGGGTTCGAAGGGGTTCAGTGCAAAGACTGCCATCGATCGCATCTCGTCCGTTAAACCGCGAATCCTCAGTTCCGGAGAGATATCGGGGCCGTCGCAGGTGTTCCAGACAGAAAGCTCCGCCGAACGAAGGGAGACGATCAGGTTTGCTATGCCGGGATTCATGCGGGATTCTCGGCGCAGGCCAATAAAAAAGTATCACCGTTAAGCGTTCCACCGCCGTACCGCGACCCTCAGAAGAGCCCCATGTCCCGGGCCTGGATCAGCAGTTCCTGCACCTCCAGGTCGGTGAGGTCATGCCACTGTTCATACGCCTGCGCCACCGCAAAGGTGGGGCTGGTCCTGATGTTTAAACAGACGACGAGATCCGCCTTCCGGGCTATGAAGTTGACGGCGTGAAGCGACCCGGTGGGAACCGCCACGATGATCTCGTGGGGGGAGCCGGCGCGGGCGGCCTCGATTGCGGCGAGCATCGTATACCCGGTTGCAAGTCCGTCGTCGATCAGGATCGCCGTCCGGTTCTCGATCCCCGGCTCTTCCCGGCCGCCGGCGAACTTCGCTATCCGCTCTTCCACGTTCTTTCTGGCCTTCGCGACGGCGGCGTTCACTTCGGCATCCGAGAGGGCGAGGGCATTCATGAGGGGCTGGTTCAAGAAGACCTGCCCGTTCCAGGTCACGGCGCCGAACCCGGCCTCCGGGTTCCAGGGTACCTGCACCTTCCGCACCACCGCCATCCGGAGCGGTGCCTTCAGTGCCCGCGCCACCTCGAGCCCCGGAGGAACCCCTCCGGCAGGGATGGCGCAGATCACCGGCTCGGCAGCCATCTCGAGCGTTGAGAGGGTCGCCGCGAGTCGCCTCCCGGCGTCGGTCCGGTTCTCAAAAACGCTCAGCCCATCGCGCATCGATCTCTCCTCAACGACCCGGCCCGCATCCAGCATGCGTCCGCCCTTACCGCACCGGGATATTAACATGTTGCGGTGGGCAGGCCGCCAGTTCCGGGGAACGATACCAATAACTCCCAAAAGATCGATGATCAACCGGAAGATGATCTGGAGAGAGACAGACCGGAGGGGGCACCGGTGACAAAACCCGATGCGGTGACGCTGTATACCGACGGCGCTTCACGGGGTAATCCCGGAGACGCCGCCTGGGCATACGTGATCGTGCGGGACGGCTCCGTCGTGGCAGGCCGTTCCGGCTACATCGGAACCGCGACCAACAACGTGGCCGAGTACCATGCCGTCATCAACGGCCTTGACGCCGCACGGGAGTTCACCAGCGGCGGGCTTATAGTCAGGTCGGACTCGGAACTCGTCGTCCGCCAGCTCACCGGCCGGTACCGCATCACCAAAGAGCACCTTGCAGACCTCGCCGAGGAGGTGCGGCGGCGGATGCGCAGCTTCGCAGAGGTCAGGTTCGAGAGCGTCCCGAGAGAGCACCCCTGCATCCAGGTCGCGGACCGCCTCTGCAACGAGACGCTCGATGCGGAGAAGCAGAGGAGGTAGAGTATGGCTGCGATCGAGTGCATCCCCATCGGCGTTGTCCGGTCGCCCTACCGGGCCCGGGGCGACGCCCCCCGGCAGGGGCGCCTCGTGGATGTCGTCGCGGAGATCCATGTCCTCGACGCCTACGTCCCGGGGCTCGAAGGCGTGGAGCGGAGCAGCCACCTCATCGTGCTCTACTGGCTCGACCGGGCGGAGCGCGGGCTTCTCTTCGCGAAACCGCCGGGCGAAACCCGGGAGAGGGGGGTCTTTTCCACCCGCTCGCCTGCCCGGCCGAACCCGATCGGCCTCGGGATCGTCGATCTTGTCGGGCGGGAGGGCAACGTCCTGGTGGTCAGGGGTCTCGACGCCCTGGACGGGACCCCGGTGCTGGACATCAAACCCTACTCCCCGGAGATCGACTGTATCCCCGAAGCGACGGGCGGGTGGCACATCAAGAAGTAGGCAGCCCGGCATCTCCGGATCCGGCGACGGCGTTCACCCCCGCCGGCGGGGCGGGCCTCATGCCCGAAAAAGGTTTCCCGGTGGCGGAACGGGATTATTTGCCACCACCTATATCTTTTTGTGGCATTTAACGTTAATATATAGTAGCTCTAGATCCTTCTCTAGAAGGATACTATACCGCAGAGGATACTTCCTATGACTCAAACGAACGAACCCAATAAGGAAACCTGCACCGGGAACTGCTCCAGCTGCCCGTCTACGACCAAGTGCGACGACCCGAGAAATGCAGACGCGCCGAAGGGCCTCCCACCGAAGGCCGATGTCAGCGTCAAGCATGTCGTCCTCGTCCTCTCCGGGAAGGGCGGCGTCGGGAAGAGCACGGTCTCGGCAAACCTCGCCTACGCCCTCGCCAACCGCGGCTTCAACACGGGGCTCATCGACCTCGATATCCACGGGCCGGACATCCCGAAGATGCTCGGGATCGAGGAAGCCCGCCTCCAGTCCTACGACGGGAAGATCATCGAGCCGGTCAAGGTCACCGGCAACCTCGCGGTCATCTCCATGGCGTTCCTGCTTCCCGAGCGCAACACCCCCGTGATCTGGCGCGGGCCGATGAAGATGACGGTCATCCGGCAGTTCCTCGAGGACGTCAACTGGGGCGACCTCGACTACCTGATCGTCGACCTCCCGCCCGGAACCGGCGACGAGGCGCTCACCGTTGCGCAGCTCGCCCCGAACATCGCCGGCGCGGTCATCGTCACCACCCCGCAGGACGTCGCGGTCCTCGACTCGAGCAAGGCGGCAGAGTTCATCAAGAAACTCGAACTCCCGGTGCTCGGGATCGTCGAGAACATGAGCGGCTTCGTCTGCCCCCACTGCAAAGAGGAGATCGAGATCTTCGGCAAGGGTGGCGGCAAGAAAGAGGCGGAGCAACTCGGCGTGCCCTTCCTCGGCTCCATCCCGCTCGACCCCGAGATGCGCAAGGCAGCGGACGAAGGAAGGCCGTTCATCATCCGCAAGGCCGGAGCAGAAGAGAGCCCGACCTGGAAGAGTTTCGACGCCATCATGCAGGCCCTGGTCGATCAGATCGAGGAGTAACATGGACTTCTCGAGGATTCTTGTCGGCCGGGGGGAACCCCTCCCCGTCTTTGCGCGGGTCGTCGAGGCACTCGAAGAGTTCGAGGAGTTCCCCTTCCTGCTCGAACCCATCTACCAGGAGGCCTCGAAACTCGAGGACGACGATCTCGACCGCCTTCGGTTCGGTCTCGTCCGCCTGCAGGTCTACGCCGACATCCACCGCTACGAGGACATGGAAGCGGCCCAGCGGATGAAGTACGTGGCCGCGACGATCGAGCGGGTGCTCTTCGGCAAACTCCTCCTCGAAGGAGAAGAGGCCGGCGGCAAGCAGTGCTGCTGAGGCCGGATATTCCCGAAAAGACCATAGATCCTCCTGCTTTTTTACACCACAACGAGGCGGAAGCAATCCGCCAAAAAAAAGAGTTCAGTAGGTCGCGAGATACCGGTCGAGTTCCCAGGGGTGGACGGCCGTCCGGTACGCATCCCACTCGGCCTCGGCAACGCTCGTGAGCGCCTCGACGACATGGGATCCGAACGCCCTGCAGATGAGATCGTCGGCGAGCAGGGCCCGGTTCGCCTCGTACAGGTCTCCGGGCAGCGTCTCGATCCCGGCACGGTTCCGCTCCTCGATCGACATATGGTAGATGTTCGTATCGACACCGGCCGGCGGCTCGATCTTCTCCCGGACGCCCTCCATCCCCGCGGTGAGCATCGCGGCGAAGGCGAGGTAGGGGTTGCAGGTGGGGTCGGGACTGCGGAACTCGACCCGGGTGCTGTTGCCGCGGGGCGACGGAACCCGTACCAGGGCAGAACGGTTGCCGGCGCTCCAGCTGACGTAGCAGGGCGCTTCATAACCCGGGACGAGCCGTTTGTAGGAGTTGATCGTCGGGTTCGCGACCCGGGTGATCGCCTGTGCGTGGCGAAGCAGCCCGCCGATGAAGTGCATGCAGGTCTCCGAGAGCTGCAGGGGGGCGTCCGGGTCGTAGAAGGCGTTCTTATCATTCTTCGCGAGCGAGCAGTTCACGTGCATCCCGCTCCCGCAGATACCGTAGATCGGCTTCGCCATGAAGGATGCGTGCAGGCCGCGCATCAGCGCAATCGTCTTCGCGGCGAACTTGAAGGAGATGACGTTGTCGGCCGTATGCAGCGCGTCGCTGTACTTGAAGTCGATCTCGTGCTGGCTCTCGGCGACCTCGTGGTGCGACGCTTCGATCTCGAACCCCATCTCGGTGAGCGCGAGGATGATCTCGCGCCGGACGTCTTCCGCAAGATCGGTCGGCGCGAGGTCGAAGTAGCCGCCGACGTCCTGGAACTGCGTGGTCGGCCGCCCCTCGTGCATCCGGAAGAGGAAGAACTCCAGTTCCGGCCCGGTGTTGAAGATGTAGCCGTCCTTCGCCGCATCCTCCATCACCCGCCGGAGCACGTAGCGCGGGTCGCCCTCGAACGGTCTGCCGCTGGCCTTGCAGACGTCGCAGACGAAGCGCGCCTCCGCATACTCACCCGACCGCCAGGGCAGGAGGGTGTAGGTCGAGAGGTCGGGTTTGAGCACCATATCGGACTCCTCGATCCGGACGAACCCCTCGATCGACGACCCGTCGAACCCGATGCCGCTGGTCAGCGCCTTCTCGGCCTGCTTCACCGGGATCGCGACATTTTTCGGCATGCCAAGGAGGTCGGTAAATTGAAGACGGAGGAATCGGACGTTATCCTGTTCGATGCGCTCGAGCATTGCAGAAGTGGCATCACGGGACATGTGGAAGTCTACTTCTATCCGATGAAATAAATACCTATTGACACAAATATTCCCGGGCAGAGTTCTAGAAACGACAACAGAACGTATTCACCGAGGTTACCATGTGCGGCATTTTTGGTGTAATGGATAAGAGGCGCCAGATGATGGACGGTTCCGGCATCCGGGAAGCCCTTACCATGATGAACGAGCGCGGCAGCGGCGAAGGGGCGGGGTACGTCGCCTACGGCATCTACCCCGACTACCGGGACTGCTACGCGCTCCATGTCTTCTTCGACAGAGCATGCGAGAGCAAAGCGACTGTCGACGCAACACTGGAGCAGTGGGGAACGATCGAACACGACGAAGCGATCCCCACCTGCGACCAGCCGAATCTCAAGGCAAACTGTACGCCCTGGCGTTACTTCTTCAAGCCCGACGCTTCCCTTGCTCCGGGAAGCGCGTCGCCGGAAAAAGACGTCGTCACGAATCTCGTGATGCAGATCAACGCGAGTGCGAACGGTGCCGAGGTTGTCTCGTCCGGCAAGAACGTCGGCCTCTTCAAGGCCAGCGGCTGGCCGGTGGATGTGGCGAACTACTACCGGATCGAGGACTACGAGGGCTACATCTGGCTCGCGCACAACCGCTACGCGACGAGCTGTCCTGAGTTGTGGGAACGGCCCGATCCGTTCAACCTGCACGACTGGAGTGTCGTCGAGAACGGAAAGACCACCACCTACGGGGCAAACCGGCGCTACGTCGAGAGCCAGGGCTACACCTGCTCGACCGGCACCGACAGCGAGGTTATCGCCTACTTAATCGACCTTCTGACGCGTAAGCACGGTCTCGGGATCGACCTCGCCATCCGCGCGCTCGCTCCGCCCTACTGGGATGAGATCGACCGGATGCCTGAAGCCAAGCAGAAACTGAACCGCGCTCTCCGGTTCGCCTACGGCTCCGCGACGATGAACGGGCCGTTCACTGTCGTGGCCGCGAACCCCGACATGATGGTCGGGTTCACCGACCGGGGCAAGCTCCGGCCGATGGTCGTCGGCGAGTGCGGCGACCGTCTCTACATCGCAAGCGAAGAGACGGCGATCCGGGCGATGGAGCCCTGCGTCGAGTCTATCACGAGACCGGCTGCAGGAGAGCCGGTTATCGGGAGGGTTGCCCCATGAGCAGCAACTTCGGCAGCATGCCGCTCCGCTACCGGGTCACGATCGACCGGGAGCAGTGCATGGAGTGCGGACGGTGCATCGAGAACTGTTCCTACGGTGTCTTCCGGCGGGACGGCGACAGGATCCTGATCAACTCCCGGAACTGCACCGCCTGCCACCGGTGCCTCACCTACTGTCCCCGGGACGCCATCATGCTCCAGGAGCACCCCTGCGACTACCGGAGCCACCCGGTCTGGACCAGGTCGGTCAGGGAGTCGATCTACAACCAGGCCCGGACAGGGAAGATCATCCTCGCCGGGATGGGCAGCGTCTCGAACCTCCCGATCATCTTCGATCACCTGATGCTGGACGCCTGTCAGGTCACCACGCCTCCGACCGATCCGCTCCGCGAGCCCGTCGAACTCCGGACTTACCTCGGGAAGAAGCCGGCGAAGCTGGACTTCACGCAGAAGCCGAACGGCGACGTCGAACTCTCCACGGAGCTCACGCCGAACCTCATGCTCGAGACGCCGATCATGCTCGGCCACATGAGTTACGGTGCGCTCAGCCTCAATGCCCACGTGGCAATGGCCCGGGCAGCAAAGGAGACCGGCACCTTCATGGGTACCGGTGAGGGCGGACTGCATCCCGGTCTTTACCCCTACCAGGACAGGATGATCGTCCAGGTCGCGTCCGGGCGGTTCGGCGTGAACATCGACTACCTGGAGCGGGGCGCCGCTATCGAACTCAAACTCGGACAGGGCGCAAAACCCGGCATCGGCGGGCACCTCCCGGGTGAGAAGGTGAGTGCGGACGTCTCCAGAACAAGGATGATCCCGCAGGGCAGCGACGCGATCAGCCCCGCGCCGCACCACGACATCTACGGCATCGAGGACCTCCCCCAGCTCGTCAACTCCGTCAAGGAAGCGACGGAGTACAAGAAGCCGATCTTTGCGAAGATTGCCGCCGTCAACAACAACGCCGAGAACGTGGCGGCCGTTGCCCGTTCCGGGGTGGACGCCATCGCCATCGATGGGTTCCGGGGCGGCACCGGTGCGGCACCGCGGGTCTTCCGCGACCACGTCGGTATCCCGATCGAGGTCGCCATCGCGACCGCCGATAAGGAACTCCGCAAGCAGGGCCTCAGGAACGAGGTCTCCCTCATCGCCTGCGGCAGCATCCGGGAGAGCACGGACGTCGTGAAGGCGATTGCCCTCGGTGCGGACGCAGTCTACATCGCAACCGCAGCCCTCGCGGCGATGGGATGCCGGGTCTGTGGGAACTGCTACCAGGGCCTCTGCACCTGGGGAATCGCCACCCAGCGCCCTGACCTCGTGGCGCGCCTGGACCCCGACGTGGCATCGAAACAGGTGGCAAACCTGATCCACGCCTGGACGCTCGAGATCACCGAACTGATGGGCGCGGCCGGTATCAACAGCATCGAGAGCCTGCGCGGCAACCGCGACCGGCTCCGGGGCTACATGCTTGACGAAGGGCTCCTCGAAACTCTCGACGTCAAGTCGGTGGGAGCGTGAGCAAAATGGCAAAACAGGTCAAGATCGATGCAAAGGGGCTGCATTACACCCCCTTAAACCAGCAGATCAGGAAGGCCATCGAGGACGGAGCCGACGAGATCGTCGTCGACAACGTCCTCGGACAGCGGTTCATCGGTGACGGTCTCCGCGGGAACGCCACCATCCGGGTCAACGGCGTCGCGGGCGGGGATCTCGCCATGTTCATGAGCGGCCCGACCGTCATCGTCGACGGCAACGCGGAGCACGCGCCCGGCAACACGATGGATTCCGGGAAAGTGGTGATCCACGGGAGCGCCGGCGATGCGGTGGCGCACAGCATGCGGGGCGGCAAGGTCTTCGTCCGCGGAGACATTGGCTACCGGGGCGGAATCCACATGAAGCAGTACGAGACGCAGCGACCGATACTGGTCGTCGGCGGATCGGCACAGACGTTCCTCGGCGAGTACATGGCAGGCGGCCTCCTGCTCGTCCTCGGTCTCGACGGGGCCATGAAAGCCCGGGAGATCGGGAGCGGGATCCACGGCGGCGAGATCGTCATCCGTGGAGACGTGGACGACGCCTGCCTCGCTGCAGGGGCAAAGAAACTGCCGCTCACCGATGAGGACAGGAAACGGATCGCCCCGGTCATCCGGGAGTTTGCAGCCGACTTCGGGCTCGATGCAGAGCCGCTCGTAAAGGCGAACTACACCCGGATCGTTCCTGCGAGCGCAAGGCCCTTTGCCGGGAAGTATACGTGGGAGTGATAGGCATGGAGATGAAGACATTCAAGGACCTGAAGTCGGAGGTCTGGGATACGGAACTCTGCTCCGGGTGCGGGGCGTGCGTGGCAGTCTGTCCGGCGGATGCCCTCCGGTTCGAGCCGGGGAACACCGATACGCCGGTGAACATCGGCTACTGCAAGGCCGAGAACGACGGCGTGCCCTGCGGGGCGTGCTACGCGGCCTGTCCGCGGGTCGAGATCGTAGAGCAGGGGAAGATGCTCGGGCTGTACCAGGATATCGTTGCAGCCCGGGCGGTATTCCCGGTTGAGCGGAAGCAGAGCGGCGGCGCAGTGACGGCGATCCTCGTCAATGCGCTCGACGAGGGGCTCATCGACGCGGTCGTCACCGTGACGAGAGACCCCTGGACGATGAAACCGTCCTCAGCGGTGATCACCGCTTCGGAGGAACTCGTCCAGCACGCCGGGAGCCGCTACTCCTGGTGGGTGCCGCTCCTTGCATCCCTCAAGGAAGCCGTGGTCACCCGGAAGTACCGCCGCGTCGCCGTCGTGGGCGTGCCCTGCGTGGCGCGGGCAACCCAGGCGATCCGGGCGAGCGACCACGAACTCCTCCAGCCCTACGCAAAGGCGATTCGGCTCGTGATCGGCCTCTTCTGCACGGAGACCTTCGACTACGCGAAACTGGTCGAGGGGAAACTGCAGTCCGAGAAGAAGATCGCGCCCTGGGAGATCCGCCACCTGGACATCAAGGGCAAACTGGACGTCTACCTGCAGGACGAGCGGCACATCTCCATCCCGCTCGCGGAGCTGGAGGAGTCCGTCCGCCCCGGGTGCCGGGTCTGCACCGACTTTACAGCGGTGAACGCAGACGTCTCGGCGGGTGCCGTCGGGTCGCCGGACGGATACACGACCCTTGTTATCCGGAACGATATCGGGAGAGGATTCGTCGACCGTGCAGTCTGGCAGGGGAAACTCGCGACCGGCAGCGCTGTCGATCTCCCCGTCATCGAGCAGCTGGCCGCGCGGAAGGCGCAGCGCCGGCAGGAATAACACTTTTTTTTACGCCGCCGGGTAGTGAAGGGGTACTCCCACTCGAAGACCTTCGGGTTTTTCAAACGCCGGTTCTACGAACCGTCG
>JABNAD010000035.1_pt1 | contig 44567 bp, 47 predicted proteins | sample 7240381 | NCBI WGS metagenome assembly JABNAD01 (sample SAMN11332834, study PRJNA596920) | anaerobic digester metagenome | biome: digested sludge; isolation source: digested sewage sludge-derived enrichment culture grown on H2/CO2 | place: Germany: Goettingen
GTCCTGCAGACAGTCGCGACCCGCACCTAACAGTGCTCACGCTCCTGTCCTGCAGACAGTCGCGACTGCAACGTCGCTTACGTACACGGATTTCCATCGAATATCGCCAATAGGGGGAGGGGCTGACGGGGAGGGGGGAGCATCCCCCCTCCCCTGTCTCTATCCCATAAAGCTCTACTTGTGACCCCACCTCACCCGGCCTCCGGCCTCCTCCTCTGCACCTGCGGTGCTCAAACTCCCGCCGTCCGCTCCGCTCCCGGCAGTCGTTCCCCGCCCCAGAGGGGCGGAGGCAGTGCGTGGCTATATGCGACTGGCCGAAGGTGCGATGTTCCGGAGGAACGGAGCTGGAACACCATTAGGTGCGAGGTGCGACTGACCGTAGGACAGGAATTTGATAAGACCGGAGGTCTTCGAGGCGTGAGCGATAGCGAACGTAAGCACCGTCAGGTGCGAGGAACGGAGCATGAGCACCGTCAAGGTGCGATACCCAATGGAAATCCGTGCACAGGCTTTGCAACAGAGTGAAGAAAAATCGTCCGTACGAAGATGCTTCGCACATCCAAACCCCCACCCTTCGGCGCCTGTTGAACCAGCGCACCAGCCTCCAGGACTCACCGCTCTAGCAAATGTGCTCGCCGGAGCGCAATACTTCTCCTCACCAGACCCCGCCCCCTCGAAGAACTTCGTTCTTCTCGTCCTCCTGCCCCCGCACCTCACACCTTCGGTGCTCGAACTCCGTTCCCATGGAACGTCGTTCCTAACGGTGCTCCAACTCCGTTCCGGAGGAACGTCGCACCTTCGGCCAGTCGCACACCCAACCCTGCACAAGGTATATGTGCTCTCAAGCCTCGATTGACGCGGGCTCACCGCCCCCCGGTGAGAGTATCCAGCATGAGGTGAGGGAAAAATGGAAGAGAAGATGTTTACTCCCGGCGGCATGGATCGCCTGCAGGCCACGAGCGACCGGGAGAATATCCCGTATCCCCGTGGGGACGGGAAGGTCAAACTGGTGAACTCGGAGTGGCTGGACCGCCACTTAAACGATGCCAACCTGACGGTCGTCGACGTCCAGCCGAACATACACGACTATATCCAGGAGCACATCCCCGGTGCCGTCCACCTGACCGAAGGCGTGCTCCGGGTATCCAACCGCGGTTTCCCGGGATCCTACAGTCCGAACGCCTGCATCCAGGAGTCGTTTCGGCGTGCGGGTATCGACGCCGACTCCCCGGTCGTCGTCTACACAGGGAAAGGCGCGTTTTCCGGCGCGGGCGACGGGCTCGGACAGACGATGATGGCCTACTCCCTGGCAAAATACGGCCACAACACCGTGTATATCCTCGACGGCGGAATTGATGCATGGAAGAGCGAAGGAAGGGAACTCTCGCAGGACTACCCCGCAGTCGAGCCGTCCACCTTCATCGCCGAGGTTCGTAACGACTACCCCATCGGATACGAGGAGTTCGTGCGGATCAAGGACAACGACGATGTGGTCGTGCTCGATGCACGCCCGGCAAAGGTCTATGAAGGGAAGGGGCCCTGGCGGAAGGCCGGGCATATCCCCGGTGCCGTCAACCTGCCCTGGAAGAGCCTGATGCACGAGGCGAATCCGGCACGGCTCAGATCCAACGACGAACTCGACATGATCCTGGAAGTGCACGGCGTCGACCGGAGCAAGACGGTCATCTGCTCGTGCGGAACCGGCCGGGAAGCCACGAACGAGTTTGTCCTCTTAAAATGGCTCTACCTCTACCCGAACGTTCGGATCTACGAAGGATCGTTCACCGAGTGGGTCACCTATCCGAATAACCCGGTCGTAGAGGGGCCGGAGCCCCGAGGGGCGAGCGTTGAGGCGGCTCCTGCACGATAACCCTTAAATGCCCGGGCAACCGGCCAAAACCTTTATTTTCTACATTTCCAAAACAGAAACCATTAAATGATAGAATGCACTAGATAGACCTAGAGAGATTTGGATCCACACAAGACACTTCCCCCCTTGACGTCGTCTTTTCGTGTATCCTCTTCTCTCTAAATGCGACGGGCCGAAGGGTGCGACGCTCCTTAGGAGCAGAGCATGAGAAGGCCGAAGGCCTTCGAGTCCGGAGCTCAAGAAAACACGAAGTGTTTTCGAGTTGCGAGGTTCCGCAGGAACCGAGCAGGAGCACCGTTCGGTGCGACTTGCGACGGGTCGGATCATCACAGGCACAAAACCGCATTTCTTCAAAAATCGCGCTCCACCGCAAGGCAGGTCTCCACGACCCATCACCGCGCTCTGCCGGGAAAACCGTCATCGGGACAAGCGGTGCCGGTTCGCCTCTTCTCCACTGTACTTCCGGGAAAACTTAATCTCATCCGCCGCCACTACTCTCTTCGTGGATAGCACTGTCGCCGGGATCGCTCCCGTGGACGACGAAGATCCCGCCGATCACACGACGGGGAACGCCTTGTCGACATTTCTCACCCCTAAAGACTCGTATTGTCACATAGCGGAGCATTGTCTCCATGCGCCTGCCGGCTGCCATGGTGCAGCACCCGCCTTTCTAGGATCGGCTCCCGGGGAGAGCCTCTGGCCGGGCACACGGCATGAAACAGATCGGGCACGGGAACTTGCGCGCATCGGCGGAGCCGCCGACGGCCGGACGGAGAGATGAAGAAGATCGTCGTTCACGTGCGCGAAGACGGGCACGAGAAGATAGAAGAAGTTCTCGAGGGCCTCCATTACACGATATCGCTCGTTCAGGACATCTACCAGATCACTATATACACGCCGGAGGAGAACCTCGACGACCTGATCGAGAAGATCCAGGCCGTACTGGACCTGCGGTACAACGAGAACATAATCGAGGTATCGACACCGGAGTTTGTCATCTCATCGCTCCTGAAACGTGCCGAGAAGAAGGTCGAGAAAAAGGAAGAGAAGACGCCGGTCGAGAAACTGCTTGACACCGTTAAGGATTATGGAACCCTGGATCTCGAAAAGTTGTCGTTGACGTCCATCGCCGGACTGGTAGCCCTCTCCGGCCTGCTGCTCGACAACCAGACGATCATCATCGGGGCGATGCTCCTCTCCCCGATCATGGGCCCGATCTACGGGTTCTCCGTCTATGCCGGCCTCGGCAAGATCGAGAACGCCCTGCGCTGCCTTGGCGTGCTCGCGGCGCTGCTCCTGGGTGTCTTCATCCTCTCCGCAATCGCCAGCTTCCTGATCAACCTCGTCATACCGCTCACGATCACCGAAGAGGTTGCCACGCGCCTCGTCTTGAATCCAATCTACAGCCTGATGGCGGTCCTCCTCGGCTTCGCGGCGGCGGTGGCATTCAGCAAGGGTACAGCGGAGATCATCGCCGGGGTCGCCATCGCCGCCGCCATCATCCCGCCGACGGTGGTGGCCGGCCTCGTCCTGGTGATCCAGCCGATGAGCCTGATCACGTCCGGGGTGCTGGTTGCCGGACAGATCGTCGGGCTGATTGCAGGCGCACTCGTCGCCGTGGTCATGATGAAGATAGAGCCCCGGACTCCCCAGGACAAGGCCGTCGCACGGCGATACCGGATCGGGTCGATCGTAACCACCGTCATCCTCTTCACCCTGCTTCTCTGGATCACGGCGCTCATGTGGATGTAGCGGCGGCATCTGCCCGCCGATAACCGTACGGGCGGATATTCCCGAGAACGGCTATATCACTATAGTTACCCCCCGAACATATCGGGGGCGAATATAGTCCAGAGAACACATATGTCCTCCCGGCACCAACGCCAACCAGCTCATGGAGATCAGAAAAGTCCAGATCACCGGCGGTTCATCCTACATCGTATCCCTGCCGAAACAGTGGATCAGGGACGCGAAGATCCAGAAGAACGATCCGGTGGGACTGGTCGTGCAGCCCGACGGATCACTCCTGATCACCCCGAAGATCAGCGGCGAGTCGGCCCACCTGACCAGGGTCTTCGAGGTCGGGGCCGCGACCGACCGCACCTACCTGCTCCGCCTCCTTATAGGTGCGTACATTGCCGGCTTTGCGATCATCCGTCTTGATTCGAAAGGAAGGATGCCGCCGTTCATCCTGCAGCTCGTCCGGGAGTTCACGCAGATGGCGATCGGGCAGGAGGTGATCGGCGAGACCGACACCTCGATTACGATCAAGGATCTCCTCAACCCCGCGGAGATGCCGTTCGAGAACACCATCAGACGGATGCACCTTCTCGCGCGGGGCATGCAGCAGGACGCAATGGTCGCGATACGGGGGCACGATGCGGCTCTTGCGGACGATGTCGTCGCGCGGGACACGGAAGTCGACCGGCTGCACTGGCTCGTTGCGCGGCAGGAGAACCTCATCATGAGCGACGCCACGCTCGCGCGCCGGATGGACATCCCGGTGGCCCGGGCGGCGTACTGCTTCCAGGTGAGCAGGATCATCGAGCGGATCGCCGACCACGCCACCCGGACCGCGCACAACGCCCTCCTCCTGATCGACCGGGATATCGAGGCGGCGACGCTCGACCGCATGGACGAGGCAAGCGCGCTTGCCCTGCAGATCTTCTCGTGGAGCATGGAGGCGTTTCACACGGGAGAGATCGAGAAGGCGAACACGACGCTTGAGCGGGTGCGCGACCTCGAGGAGATGACCCGCGAGATCGATACCCGGGTGCTCCGGTTCGAGGCGGTGAAGGCGATCCCGACAGGGCAGGTTGCAGACAGTATCCGGCGGATCGGGGAATATTCCGGCGACATCTGTGAGAGCGTCATCAACTATACCGTCGGGCAGACGGCCTGAGGGCTCTTCGGCTCAGGGAGATCCTTTTTTCCGGTAGAGAGCAAACCAATCGGTTGCACACAGTTCTTCGCCGGCGATATCATGGGCACACTCATCCCGCTCGTCGTTCTCGTCATCGTCTTCCTCCTGATCGCGGTCAGAAAGATCGGAAACGTCGACTTCCGCATCTGGCAGGTGATGCTCCTCGGTGCGGCGGCCGTCCTCGCGACGGGATCGATCGCGCCGCTCGACGCGCTCGCGTCGATCAACCTCGACGTGATGCTCTTCCTCTTCTTCATGTTCGTGATCGGGGAGGCGCTCGCGTCGAGCGGCTATCTCCACCACCTCTCCTTCCGCCTCTTCTCACGGGCGGGGTCGGTCCGGCACCTGGTCTTGCTCATCCTCATCGGCGCAGGAGCCCTCTCGGCGCTCCTGATGAACGACACGCTCGCGGTCGTCGGCACCCCGCTGATGCTCTACTTCGCACGGCGGCACGGCATCCCTTCAAAACTCCTGCTGCTCACCCTTGCGTTCGCCGTCACGACAGGAAGCGTCCCAAGCCCCATCGGGAACCCGCAGAACCTCCTCATCGCGCTCTCGGGTGATGTCGCAAACCCGTTCATCACGTTCCCCCTCTACCTCGCCACCCCGACGGCGATCTCCCTCCTGCTCGCCTATGCCTTCCTCTGCCGGGCGTTCCCGGACGAACTCAACTCCACCGTCCCGCTGGTTCACCGCGAGGAGACGATCTGTGATCCCGCTCTCGCGGCCCTCGCCCGTCTCTCGCTCATCCTGCTCGTCCTCATGATCGCAGTCAGAATAGCGGCGGTGATGCTCGTCCCGGGCCTCGATATCCCGCTGACCTGGATCGCGGCCGTTGCGGCCATCCCCATCCTCGCCGGGAGCGGGCGGCGGTTCGAGATCCTCCGCCGGATCGACTGGCCGACACTGGTCTTCTTCGCCGGCCTCTTCGTCCTCATGGCAAGCGTCTGGGAATCGGGGCTCTTCCAGCCGCTCGTAGAAGGGAGTTCGCTCGATCTCGGCGCCGTCCCGGTCATCGTCGCAACCGGCGTCGTCGTCTCCCAGTTCATCTCGAACGTCCCCTTCGTCGCCCTCTTCCTCCCGGCCCTCTCCCACCTCGGGACGTCCACGGTCGGGCTGATGGGGCTTGCGGCCGGCAGCACCATCGCCGGGAACATGCTGATCCTCGGCGCGGCCAGCAACGTCATCGTCATCCAGGGTGCGGAGAAGGAAGGCGAGACGCTGACGTTTGCCGAGTTTGCGCGGGTCGGCGTCCCGCTCACCCTCGCCCAGGCGGCGGTCTACATACTCTGGCTCTCGCTCATCCCGGCGTGAGGGACTCACCGCCGGAACGACTCGATCGACCCCGGAGCCGCCCCGAGAGCCAGGGAGACCGAACCGAACCGGACCGACGCGACGGCGTCCGGGTCGAAGGGCGGGGCGAAGATCTCGAGCCGTCGTCCTCCGGGATGCAGGTCTTCGACGATGCCGAGGGCGACGACGAAGTTCTCGGGGTCGTTGAGGGAGACCAGCCTTCCGCCGATCCCGCGGGGGTTTCCGAGGTCGGGCACCCTGCCCTGGAGACCGAGCCCCCGGAGCGAGATCTCCTGCGACTCTGCACCGGCAAAATAGACCCTGAAGCGTTCCTCGCGGTAACGCCGCCGGGCAGCGGCAGGCCGGACGACGACCGCAGGGGAGACCGCGATCCGGTGGACCGCAACCCCCGGATTGCGGGTGAAGTTCGCGAGCAGCCGTTCGAGCTCCCGCCCGCGCTGGAGGGCGACGATGCGGGTGGGGCGGAGGAGGTCGATCATCTGGAACTGGAACTCGACCCCTACCCCGCCGGAGACGAGCCCGGGCGAGTCGATGACGGTGACGCGAGCGGAGAGTTCGTCGGCCTTCTCGACGAGACGTTTTGCTCCCGTGATGGTCTGGACGAAGTGGCCGCCCGGGGACGTCGAGCCGACGAACCGGAGGTAGGGTTCCGACGGGTCGGGATAGACGGCCATCCCCTCGGTCGTCGGCGGCCCGATCCGGGACTGCCCGGTGTCGCAGTCGACGTATGCCGTCCTCGCCTGCACCGCCGCCGTATCGACGAGATACCGGCAGAGCGTCGTCTTCCCGCTGTCCGTCGCCCCGACGACGTAGACGCGTTCCCCGGCGTCCGACCCCCGGAGCGCCGAGGCGAGGTCTTTCCACCCTTCCCCGATGCTGATCAAACCGGTACGCCTCCCTGGAGGAACTGTTGCGCTCGAGAGTTATAGTGCTTGGCGCAACGCCTCCCGCACGAAGGCCGCATCCCACCCGGGAGAGGGTTTATCTTAAGGGGGTCCCTACCCGCAGGCCATGGACAGAACGCCAACAACCACCGAACCGGTGCCCGCAGCCCTCGGCAGGACGTTTCCCACCCTCATGGCAGCGTCCCTCTCCGGCAGGGTCGTCACCCTCCCCGACGACGCGGGAGGCGACGTCTCGCTCGTCGTCCTCGTCTTCCTCGAGTCCGCCGGGCCGATGGCGGAGTCCTGGAGCGGCCCCTTTGTCGGAGCGTTCACCGAGAATCCCCGAGTGAAGCCCTATCTCGTTGTGGTCATCGGGGACAGCCTCATCGGGAGTTCCCTCGCCGACAGAATCCGGCAGGGGCTCGCGGGCGGCACCCCGCCTGCAGAGCATGACCGGGTGCTGATCTTCCCGGAGGATATCGAGCGGTGCAGGCGGGCCTACGCAATCGGCGACCCCTCGCTCGCCTACATCTACCTCCTGGACGGGCGCGGGATCATCCGCTGGATGGAGAAAGGAACCGCAACGCCGGAAGGGCTCGCCGGCCTGCTCAATACCGCCGGAACAATGATCGAGCCGCTCTTCACGTAATTCACGGCGGGCGACGGCGGGCCGGCAGGACAGCGGCAACGAAGGCAAGCACGGGGCCAAGCACGAGCCCGGCCCAGGTGACGAGGCCGATAGCCCCGAGCGCTGTCATGGCAAGCCGCTCCCCGGTTCCGATCTGCCTGCGGAAGGCCACCAGGAGCGCCCAGATCCCGAGGAGAACGGGGATGACCGCAAAGGCAAGGGTCAGGAGGAGAGCGGCCCCGGCGTCCGTTCCCACGGCCGCGATGGCCATCTGCATCAGGGTCATGGCGCCGCTCCCGATGGAGAGGAGACCGGCGATCGCTCCAGAGAGCGCGAAGGGAGAGAGGGATCGGCGGCGCCGGAGGAGCAGGGCGGCTCCTGCGGCAAGGACGGCGATCATCGGTGCGAAGATGAGGAGGAGAGGCTGCCCCTCGTGGCGATGGATGGCGACGACGTCGATAGGCACCCGCACCCATTCTCCGGGGGTATAGGACTCGACGTAGCCGAGCGCGAGAGCGTAGTTTCCTCCCTCCCCGGGGGTGTAGACCGCGAGGATATAGTCGCCGGCCGCCGGCGCCGGCGTGTCGATCCGGCCGAGTTCGTAGAGTTTCGACGGCGTGAACGGTTCATACTCCGGCTGTTCCGGAAGACGCCCCGGCACCGCCGTCGCGCCGGCACCCTCCGGGAGAGCCACGTATGGCGGAACGGTGCCCGAGCCCTCGATCCCCGGCCCCGCGAGCACCATGCCCGGCACAAACCCGCCTGCATAAGGGACCTGGAGCGTCGCATATATCCGCTCCCCTTCCTCCATCCGGAACCGGTAGTACCGAGCGGCGGGGCCTTCCGGCAGGGTGCCGTAGATCACCCACAACTTCGTCGGGTCTTCGACGACGAACGCCGCATCAGGCGACGACCCGTCCCGGGCGAAGAGCGGAACGTGAGCAAGGGCAGGGGTTGCGATCAGTAGCGCGATAAGAAGAACGGAGAGCGCCGGACGGCATCCCGGGGCCATAGCCGTCCCGTGTCTTCCCGGCTCATAAGGGTTCCGTCAAAAAAAGTTAGAGGTTCTTTAAGGCAACGATATCGGTCACGCCGGTAAGTTTCCAGATGTTCGAACGCTCTTCGGAGGCGATCGCCTCTATCGGCTCCTCCGGCTTGTGGCCGAGCGCTGCGAGGATGTTCTTCGAGAGGTTGTGCTCCTTGATCATATTCACGAACTTCTCTCTGATGAGCTTCTTCTCGATCGCGTCCTCGAGTTGCACCAGGTAGCCCTGCATCGTCACGAAGGTGTAGCAGGAGAGGTCGCCGGAATACCGCTCGACCTCGACGGAGACATACGGGTGCTGCCGGAAGAGGTCGTTCTTCCTGCCGTACTTGGTCGCCAGGAAGTAGAGGAACTTCCCGTCGAAGACATACAGGAACGGGGCGATATACGGGTATTTACCGCCCTGGAATGCGATACGGCTGAGAAAACCCTCCTCGATGAGTTTATCGTACTCCGCTTTATCCATATTCGGTATCTTCACGATCTCCATCAGGTATCCTCTTAACCCGGTAACCCGCGAGAGTACATATAGGTTTCCAAGGGAGAGAAGGCGGCGTCCCCCGGGTTCACCGTGACTGACCGGCAGCAGGCGCAATCACTATGAGATCAGACTCAAGAGCCGAGATCGAGGCTCGTGACCCAAACTGGAGCAGAGCCATCTGCTCCTCTCCATCGCAGGGCTTTCGCGGCTCAGGAGAGGCCGGGAGAGGTTCGCCTGTCGGCCGGTTCCGGCCCGGGTCTTCTGTGACGGCTTCGGTGCTGCCGGGTGCGTAGTCAGGCGATGGCGGATCTCCGGCGGTAACGGAAACGGTTTTGCCGGAGCGGTGTTTTTTCAAAACACGCAATATAATAATATTTATATATATTTGTTGAAAGAAAAATGCTCATGAGCAAGCACCATGAGAACGTCCTCATTTTCCTGGGAATTGCCGTTTGCGCGGGGTTCCTCCTTGCCATACCCGCCGTTGCCGGCTCAGGCCAGGGGCTCACGGCACTTGAGTCGGGAGAGTTGCTACCGTTCTCGCCCGGCAATCTGTCGGCGATAGGGGACGAGCTGGAGCCATCCGACCTTCCGAAACTCCCCGAAGAGGGGAACGCAACAGATGCAGCCACTGTACTCCCGGAGGAGAACGACACAACCGGGACCTTCCCGGTGCTCATGGATGAGAGGGACAACCCCGATCCGTTCACAGAGTTCCGGAACGGGGAGAACGTCTCCTCAGTCTCTGAAGAACCCCGCTTCGAGAGCGAACCGGAGCCGGTGACGCCTGTCAGTACCGGCAGTCCTGCTCCTGTGGTCGGGGCACTTCACGAGGGAACCGGCGGTTATGACGACGAACGGCTGGCCGGACTGGTCGACACCGCCAGCATCCGCCTGATGAGACTCTCGATGGCGCATGCCCACGCCCTCTACCTGCAGGACGCAGATGCCGCCGCCGCCACGGCCGACGAGCTGCACGCATTCTCCGTCAGGTTGCTACGCGAGGTGCAGCCGCTCCAGGTTTCACCGGAACGTCAGCCCTTCAAGGACGAGTTCGTCAGATCGCTTGAGGCCTACTCCGCAGCAAGCAAGACGCTCCTCGCCCCGGTAGATGCCGGCGATGATGCCGTCCCGATGGCGTTCAAGGATCTCGCCACGGCATCGGAGGGGCTTGAGAAGGTTACCCGGCAGGCCGCGGAGATACAGCCGGCAGATGCAGGTATCTCCACGATGAACGCCGCCCCCCTCGCAGCCCGGGCATCCGGGCTCCCGGCCGGCACAGGGCCGGTCGTGGTCGCACCGCCCGAGAAGATTCTCCCGCTCATGGACCGCCACACCTACGACGATCCGGGCGCCGAGAACATGGTCTCGCTGCTCGCCGAGTCCACCCGAACCGCAACGGCATACCGGGAGGTTCCCGGCAATGAGTCGACGCCGACCGTCGAAGCGGGCGAAGGGCATAGGTTCCTCCTCGTAGCCGTCAAGTCGACCAACCTCGGGCACAAGGGCGATTCCAACCTCTACACCATCGAGGCGCCCGCAAGGGACGCGTTCGTCCTCGAATACGGGGGAACCACGGTTGCCCCCCTGGATGTTCCGCCCTTCACCACGCTCGGGGAGTCGTTCGACAAAAAGCCGCTTGAGCGGTACGAATCGCTGAAAGGCTACCTCTACTTCGATGTCCCGGATACGTTCGAGGTCTCGGAAGCGACGCTCAGGGCGGATCTCGGGTATGCCGGCACCCCGGCCTGGAGACTCGAAGAGAGATCCAGCGACGCGGAAGCGGTATAACCCGCACCACCTCTCTTTTTACCCCCCTCAGAGGGAGAGCAGTTCCACGTTCCGGGTTCCCGTATCCAGCACGGCAACGGTCGGCCGCCCGGTCAGGTACCCGCAGGCCTCTCCGGGATTGACGACCAGCGTCCCGCAGAGCGTTCTGACCTGCGCCTGGTGGGTATGGCCGTGAACCATGACGTCGAAGGCCTTCCGCACGATGAGCGCCTGCAGGAGTTCCCGGTCATCGCCGTGGAGCAGCCCTATCGTCATGCCGCCTGCGGTGACGGCGGCAAACGTGCCCCGCAGGCTGAGCCGGTCGTGCTCGGCGAACCGTGCCGAGAGGAGACGGTGATCACCGTCGTTGTTCCCGAGGACGCCGATCATGGGCGACTGCAGGTTCGCAAGACGCGGGATGGCAAACGGCGAGACGTAGTCCCCGGCGTGAAGCACCAGATCTACCCGTTCCCCGTTCAGCTGTCGTACGGCTGCGTCCACCATCTCGAGGCAGTCATGTGTGTCGGAGAGGATCCCGATGCGCATGTATGCATCCTTGGGCACCGTCACGATATATATGGCTGCCCATCGCCGCAGGGGCAGGAGAATGTATCCCTCTATTACGACCCTCAAGGATGCGCTTCTATACACATCTCCCCGGAAATCAGGAATATTAATACCTAATCCTGCTATTTAAAGCGCAAAATCTTTATAACGATGCCATCCGATACTGGAATGGGAGCATGCTCCCGGAATTATGCCGGGAGCACAGAACGAATGGATCTGCAGAGGGACAGCATGTGGGCGTACATCAAGTGCTCTGACGGCAGAACAGAGGAGCGGGAGTTTCCTGCAGGGGTATACATCGAGATCGGCGACATCCTCGAGGACGGGTCGGTCGTCATCGACGTCCCGTACCCCGACGAGATCGAAGAGGACATGGATTTTCCGGATCTCTACGACGACTGAAACTGACGGGGAGAACCGTTATCGCCGGAACCAGCCTGCGGCCCGGCGCATCGGCTGGACGTTCGCCCCCTCCATCTCCCCCAGGGCAAATGCGAACCTTGCCCGGATCGTCGGCGGAAGGTCGCTCTCGGGTATCGATATGAATCCATACTCCCCGTAGAAGTCGACGAGGTTTCTGACCGAGTGCATGTACAGGGTGTCGTGCTGGCACGCCTCGACGAGTGCGTCCATCGCCCGCCGGGCATATCCCCGCCCCCGGAACCTGACCGGGGTGAAGACGCCGTCCACCTCATAGCCGTCCGGGTGCCGGCGGCACCGGGCGACGGAGACCAGCATGCCGTCGACAAAGACCCCGAAGATTCGATCCGTCTTCGGGTCTGCCTTCAGCTCGTGATAATCCAGCCAGATCTCTTCTGCGAGCCCGAACTCTTCGCTCCTGAGTTCCCGGGTCTCGATCACCAGGCGGATAGAGACCGCCAGCACCAGCACCGGCTGTTTTACACACCCTATAACGGCACTCGTGACGCTCCCGAGCGGTGCGGCTCCTGCAGCGTCACGCCTCCCTATGCGCGGGATGGCAACCAGGGATGTGCCAAGCTCGTCCGCCACGGCGCAGATGGTGTGCGCCGGATCCCCGGTCCGTACCAGCGGCTCGAGTTCCCGCCCGGGGGCAGAAAGATTGTTTTTCAGGGCGGCGATCCGGCCGCCGGCCTCCCGTTCGGCCTCCGAACGCCCGGGTTCGACGACGTGCAGGAGCACCGCCGTTCCGTCCCCGGCAGCGCCCTTGAGGAGCGAACGGACTTCAGGTGCCGGATCCGCGAGATCGGTCGGCACCAGCAGCCGCGAGAAGAGCGCCTGCCTGTCACCTGCCGTCGATTGCGGTACGATCAGGACGTGCACCCGGGCGTCCCGGAGCACGGTGGCCGCAACGTTGCCGGAGAAGAGGTTCCGGAGAAGCCCCTGGTCTCTGACTCCCATTGCTACCAGGTTCGCCCCCGTCGCCAGGGCGGTCCGGAGGATCCTCGCCGGGAGATCAGTCCCGTCATCCTCCGCAACCACCACCTCGACGGGGAAGCCCTGCCGCTGCACCAGTTCCCGCATCCGGCGGAGCGCATCCTCATCGGCAGACGAGAGGGCTGCCGATCTTTGGGCGTGGACGAGGACGACCTCACGGACGCCCGGAACCTCGCCGACCCGCTCCGCCATGATGACGGAGGCCGCGGAGAAGTCTGTCGGAATAAGCACCTTTGCAAACATTCTTCTGCCTCAGATTATCCGGTATCCAGCCGGGGGCACGTGTATCTCGAACCTCGCCCCCCTGCCGGGCGTTCCGGTCTCCCGGATTGTCATGTTCGTGATGGCAAGGATCTCCCGGACGAGGAAGAGCCCGAGCCCGCCCTCGATGCCGACACCGTAGTCAAAGATCTGCTCCTTCTCCGCTTCGGGAATTCCCACGCCGTCATCCTCGATAGAGATCACGAGCCCGTCGTCCAGGATCCGGTAGGTGATGACGACCGACGATACAGTCTTCCCGTGCCGGGCGGCGTTCTCCAGCAGGTTCGAAAAGACCCGGTCGAGCATCGGATCGGCGAAGACCTCGAGCCGCTCTACCCAGGAACGAACCGATATTCCGGGAAGCACCAGACGCGACGTCACCTCCCAGATCACCTTCTGAACTGGCTGCCAGCCCGACGGCCGGAGGCCGAGATCCTGGTAGTCCCGGGTGATCTCTGCACGCCGCTGCACCACCCGAGCGTCCTCTTCCAGGCTCCGGAGATACCGGTGGATACCAGGGTCGTCGAACTCCCGCATCCCTCCGGCGATCCGCTCGAGGAGTCCCGATACTGCCGCGGCGAGATCGCTCCGGGTGAGATGGCCCAGCATATTCAGTTTGGCGTTCGTCCGGCGGAGTGCGTCTTCGGCGTTCTTCCGGGCGGTGATATCGACGAGCGTGAGGACGATCCGCTCGCCCGGGAGCCGGCCGGCTGATACGAGCACCTGGACGGCTGTTCCGTCGATTCGGAGAAGCACTGTCTCGTAGTCATAGAGGGTTCCACTGCGGTCGATATCCGCCGCTAGCGTTTCCCAGGCTTCTGGATCTTCGAAGAACCCGGCGACGTGCTTCCCGACCAGATCCTTCGTCGTGAAGCCGAGGAGCGCGGCGCCCACGTAGTTCGTCTCCTCGATCTGCGGCCCGGACTCGCCGGGGGCAATGATGAACGTTCCCGCCTCCGAGTTATCGAAGATCCCCCGGTACCGTTCTTCCTGCTCCCGCAGCCGGAGAGAGAGGAACGACACGACGGTGCCGACGGCGGCGAAGACTACCGCCCGCGAGAGCGCCGAGACGACCGCTCCGGCCTCTCCCCCGGTGAAGGGCAGGGCCAGCGCCAGGTACCCGAGAGCCAGGGCAAGCGAGAAGAGGATTCCGCGGCGGGGGAACCAGTAGGCGGCAAGGACGATCGGCAGGTACAGCAGGTGCGGGAGGACGATGGTGACGCCGGCAAGGAGGCCGGCGGCGTTTGCGATGAAGGCAACGAGAACCGATGCCGCAAGCAGGAGGAGCCGGGTATCCTGCCTTGCGGATCGGGTGCGGCGCGAGGTCAGGCTGCCCGCCCCCTGACGCTGGTGCGCAACGCAACCGATCCGCCGGAACCCCGGACGGGAAGGATCGCTCCACGGCATGCTCTCTGCATAGTCCTCTATAAGGCGCATTGACTTCCGGCCATTAAAAGGGGTATGGTCGGCGGGCGCGGGCAGTCAGGTGCCGGGAGACTTCCGTCCCGCGAGAATACGGCCATGCAAAGACATATGCCATCCGTTTCGCCATTACTGATCATAATCGGGGAAGTACCATGAAGATCTCACTCCTCCAGGTGAACACAGTCGTCGGCGACCTCGCCGGCAACGCCGGCCGGATTGCGGCGGGCACACGCGAGGCGGCCCGCCACCGACCGGACCTGATCGTCGCCCCGGAACTCTCCCTGACCGGCTGCCCGCCCCGGGATCTGCTCCTGCAGGCGGGGTTCATAACCCGGAGCCTCGCCGTCCTGGATGACCTGGCCGCCGGGCTCGCGGATGCCCCACCGGTGCTCGTCGGTTTCGCCGAGCCGAACCCCGCCGGAACCGGCCGACCGCTCTTCAACGCCGCCGCCCTCCTCCGGGACGGGGAGGTGCGGGGGACGTTCCGGAAAACCGCAATCTCCGGCAGCTTCGATGAAGGCCGCTACTTCGAGCCGGCGGCCGGGAGCCCCGGGACATTCCACCTCGGCGAGAGAACGGTCGGGGTCGCCATCGGCGAGGAGATCCGGTGCGGCGGAGAGGTGCCGGACGTGATCGTGAACCTCTCTGCGTCGCCGTTCGTCATCGGAAGACAGTGCCTGCGCGAGGAGATGCTCTCCCGGGCCGCGAAGGAGAACCGGGTCGCGATCGTCTCGGCAAACCTCGTCGGCGGGAACGACGACCTGGTCTTCGACGGCCGGAGCGTTGCTTTTTCCGCAGACGGAACCCTCATCGCCCGCGGTGCGGCTTTTGCCGAGGAGATCGTAACCATCGATCTCGCCCGCCCCGCCCCGCAGGCGGTCGCTCCCGACGACCAGGGGCCCGAGTCCGAGATCTGGCGGGCGCTGGTGCTCGGCACCCGCGACTACGTCCATAAGTGCGGATTTAGATCCGTCCATCTCGGTCTCTCCGGCGGGATTGACTCCTCGCTCGTGGCCGCCGTCGCCGCCCGGGCGCTCGGGCAGGAGAACGTCCTCGGGGTGCTCCTCCCCTCTCCCCACACCTCCGCGGAGAGCATCGAGGATGCCCGGGAACTTGCGGCGAACCTTGGTATCCGGGTGCAGTGCATCCCGATTGCTCCTATGATGGAGGCGTTCGACAGCGGCCTCGCGGACGTCTTCGCGGGGCTTGCCCCCGACATCACCGAGGAGAACCTGCAGGCCAGGATCCGGGCGACGGTTCTGATGGCACTCGCGAACAAGTTCGGCTCCATGCTCCTCTCGACCGGGAACAAGTCGGAGGTCGCGGTCGGCTACTGCACCCTCTATGGGGATGCGGCGGGGGGGCTCTCCGTGATCGCGGACGTCCCGAAGGGGATGGTCTACCGGATTGCCCGGTGGCTGAACGCCGAACGCCCCGTCATCCCCGAGAGGGTGCTCAAAAAACCCCCCTCAGCGGAGCTCCGGCCGGGCCAGACCGACCAGGAGATCCTCCCCCCCTACGACCTCCTCGACGCGATCCTTCACCGTCTTATCGACTGTCTCGAGTCGCCCGACGAGATCATCGCCGCCGGGTATCCCGAAGAGACCGTCCGGGAGGTCGCCGGAATGGTCGAGCGGGCTGAGTTCAAGCGCAGGCAGGCCCCGCCCGGGATAAAAGTGACCGACAGGGCGTTCTCCACCGACTGGCATATGCCGATCGCCGCGAAGCCCTGGTGGCGGTGATGGCGGCGACCCTCACCGAGGATCTCATACAGATCTACGACGCCCTCTTCGCGACGTTCGGCCACCAGCACTGGTGGCCCGCAAAGACGCCGTTCGAGACGATGGTCGGCGCGATCCTCACCCAGAACGTCTCCTGGACGAACGCGGCGCAGGCCATCGCAAACCTCGAAGACGCCGGGATGCTCGACCCCCACCTCCTCGCGGCGGCCGATGCCGCCGATATTGCTCCCCTGATCGTCCCTTCACGGTACTACAACCAGAAGGCGGAGCGGATCCGGGAGTTTTCCCGAGTCTATGTCAGGGAGTTTCGCGCCGACCCGGCGGCGATGGCGGCCATGGAGACCGGCGAACTCCGCGAGCGGCTGCTCGCCCTCCGCGGTTTCGGGAAGGAGACAACGGACACCATCCTGCTGTATGTCTGCGAAAAGCCGGTCTTCGTCGTCGATGCCTATACCCGGCGGATATTCTCGCGCTACGGCTTCCTCCCCGAAGGGGCGTCCTACGACCTGACGCAACGGCTCTTTGCCGAGAACCTCGAGCCGGACGCGGAACTCTTCAACGACTACCACGCCCAGATCGTGCGCCTGGGGAATACTATCTGCAAAAGATCGCCGCTCTGCGACCGCTGTCCCATCCGGGAGGTCTGCGGGACGCTCCGGTGTGCCGTGGGGCGGGGGTGAAGGGTGTTAGGCCTTCTGTGGCGCGAAGGGAAGGGAGACGCGTATCACAGACTCTGCTGAAACCCTTTTTCGCTCTTCCCCTACCCCGACGGGGTTGATGCTGGGCCCGGCAGTCCCTAGGATCAGCCTTTTTCCTCGAACATCCCCATGCAGTGGACCGTGGTGGCCTGCGCACCTTCGCACCTTCGGTGCGAGGTGGGGCTGACGGGGAGTGCGATGGGCGGAACGCCCGGAGCTCGAGCACCCGGAGGGTGCGGAGTGCGAGCGAAGCGAGCTTGAGCACCGATAGGTGCGAAGGGGGCGTGCCCCCTCCCCTGTCTCCACCTTATGTAGCAATATCTGAAAATCCCACCCCGCCCGGCCTTCGGCCTCCTCCTCCACACCTGACGGTGCTCAAACTCCTTCCCCTGCGGGGAAGTCGTTCCGCCCCCCCAAGGGCGGGGGCAGTCATGGCGATAAGCGACGTTCCGAAGCGCGACGGTTCGTAAGAACCGGAGCGTGAGCACCGAAGGTGCGAAGGAACGGAGCTGGAGCACCGTTAGGTGCGATACCCGGTGGAAAGCCGTGCTCTTGGATTGCAATCATCCGGGGTAAACAAGTAGGGATTCAGTAAAGCCATGTCGCACAGATCTCGCGGCTTCACACGAACTTGCAGAGCGTGGATGGTGATACGGTTCACGCAAAATGAGCGGGGGCTCTCCCGGGCCACCAGCGCCGGGAGAAGATCAATGCCCGCTCACTTCTTCCGGTAGATGTTCAGCCCGATCTTGATATCCTCGTGCCCCGGCACCGAGACGTTGCCCTCGGTCGAGGCGATCGTGATCGACTTTCCGCTTTTGGACACCCCGAACTCCTTTGCGAGATCCACCCGTATGGTGAGGACGGTGCCCTCGACCGTCATATCGACGTTCTTCATGCGTATCAGTGTGCGTCTCCGGGGAATATGCACATCGGTGCGGAGAAACAACAAACACTATCCCACCCCCCGCCCAACCGTACCAGCACATCGGGTATCGTGGCGCAATGGATGCGAAATACAGTGTTCTGGAGAAATATTTCGGTTACACGTCGTTCCTCCCCCACCAGGAAGAGATCGTCGACGCCGTCCTCGCCGGGCGCGACGTCCTCGCCGTCATGGCGACCGGAGGCGGCAAATCCCTCTGCTACCAGCTCCCCGCCCTCGTCTTCGGCGGGCTTACGGTCGTCGTCTCGCCGCTCATCGCCCTGATGAAGGATCAGGTCGACGGTCTCCGGGCAAACGGCATCCCGGCGGCGACGATCAACAGCTCGCTCGGGTATGGGGAGCAGAAGATCGTCGAGCGGGTGATCCTCGAAGGCCGCATCCGGATCCTCTACGTCTCGCCGGAACGGGCAGTGCAGCCGTTCTTCCTCTCGCTCATCGCAAAAGCAGACGTCCGGCTCATCGCCATCGACGAGGCGCACTGCATCTCCATGTGGGGCCACAACTTCCGCCCCGAATACCGCCGGCTTCGGGTGCTCAAAGAGCGGTTCCCCACCGTCCCCGTCATCGCCCTGACCGCGACCGCCATCCCCGCCGTCCAGAACGACATCGCGGTCGAGCTCGCTCTCTCGAACCCTGCCCGGTTCGTCGGGAGTTTCAACCGCAAAAACCTCACCTACCGGGTGGTGCCGAAGGCACGCTACTTCCCGAGGCTGGTCGCCTACCTGAATGAACACAAAAACGACGCCGGCATCATCTACTGCTTCTCCCAGAAAGCAACGGTGGAACTCGCGAAGAAACTGCAGGATAAAGGGTTCTCGGCGCTCCCCTACCACGCCGGCCTCCCCGACGCCGTCCGCGCGGAGCACCAGGAGGCCTTCTCCCGCGGCGACGTTGCGATCATCTGCGCCACCGTCGCCTTCGGCATGGGCATCGACAAACCGGACGTCCGGTTCGTCATCCACACCGACCTCCCGAAGGATATCGAGTCCTACTACCAGGAGACCGGCAGAGCAGGGAGGGACGGGGAGCCGGGCGACTGCATCCTCTACTACTCCCGTGGCGACTACGGCACGATCCGCTACATCATCGAGAAGGAGGGCGCCGATGCGACACAGAAGGACGTCGCCTACCGTAAAGTGGGGGCGATGCTCGACTACTGCGAGACTCCCGGATGCCGGAGGAAGTTCCTGCTCGCCTACTTCGGCGAGTCCTACCCGGAGGAGCGGTGCGGCGCATGCGACCGCTGCGAGACGCCGGTGAAGGTATTCGACGGGACGGAGGTGGCGGCGGCGGTCATCGCGTGCATCCGCGAGACAGGGGAACGGTTCGGCGCTTCCTACATCGCCGACGTCCTCGCCGGCTCGAAGAGCGCGAGGGTTCGCGAGAACGGGCACGACCGGCTTTCTGCCTACGGCTCCGGCAGGGGCTACACCCGCGACCAGTGGCTCCTCTTCATCCAGGAGATGGTCGGGAAGGGGTTCGTCGCGTCGACCGGCGGCCGGTACCCCGTCCTCGTGCAAAACGACCGGAGCCGGGCGGTGCTCGCGGGGAAGAACCCGGTGCCGCTCGCAGAGCCGCGTCCGGAGGGCGTCGTCGCGCCGGAAACCGGGGAGAAGGACTACGACGAACCCCTCTTCCTCCGGCTCCGCCGGCTCCGGAAAGTCGTTGCCGACCTCGACCACGTGCCGCCGTTCGTCGTCTTCCACGACCGGAGCCTCAAGGAGATGGCAACGTACTACCCGACCACCGGCGTTGCCCTCCTCGAGATCTACGGCGTCAGCGAGGCGAAACTGAAGCGTTACGGCAGGAAGTTCCTCGACGCCATCGATAAGCACTGCGCCGAACACGGGATCGGGCCGGAGCAGCGGAGAGGGTGACCCCCCCTCCCCAAACACCCCAAATCCATCCTCAACTCGATGTATTAATGAACGAGGAGCGCCAATATGCCAGGTACAAGGCATATGCGGCTCATTTCATGGAACATAGATCTCTTCCGCTCCGGCCTTAAGAGCGTGGAGAAGAAAGTCGAAGCGGTCTGTCGGCACTCGCCTGATATCGTCGCTTTCCAGGAGGTGACGGATCGGGCGCTGCCGCTCTTCCGGGAAGAACTGGAGAAGTTTGGACTGCTCCACTCCATCGACAGCCTTGCGCTGGTGGAGATCGCGCGGGTGGCCTATATGGCCGAACGACTGAACGACCTTCGCGCACGGGGCGCGAACGATCCCTTCCAGTTCGCGTATAACGTCTCCCGGCTCTCGGAACAGTACTATCCTCCCGGCGAAGCAAAGAGCTGCGGATGCCTGATCGCGAGCAGGTACCCCCTCACGCCGTTAAACCCGCTCGACTTCGATATCCCGTGGAAACAGCGGGTGGTCTCTGCCGTCGTCAGCGCACCGGCGGGCGAGTTCGAGGTTCACAACGCCCATGTGCCGACGGCGATCGGCACCCGGAGGAACGAGATCGTCAAGGCCGAGACGCTGGTCGGGATCTACCGGCACCTCGCCGTTCAGTCGGAGCGACCGCGGATCCTCTGCGGCGATCTCCATATCCCGGAGGCGGAGCTCCCCGACGGAACGATCGTTCCCTTCTACCGCGACATCATACCGGACAGAAATTACAACACCACGATCTCCGAGAGTGACGAGTACCTCGGCCGCCCGAGGAAGTGGTGGTACAACGCCGAGATGAACGTCCTCCCCGGTCTCGCGGAGTACGACCTCCCCGACGTCTTCCGGAGGCTGCACGGCTACCAGGCGAGGGAGTACAGCTGGTGCCCCGACCGCGGGCCCGAGGACGTCCCGAAGTGCAAACGCTACGACCACATCTTCGCGTCCGTGCGCCTCAACCCGACGGCGTGCTGGTATCTCCACGACCTCCGGGGGCAGGGGTTGAGCGACCACTCCGCCGTCGTGATGGACTTCGAACCGTGAGCGGGGGCGGCCGTCTACGGCACAGCCCCGGCCCGCATCGCACCTCACCGTAAGCCCTTCCAGCTTCACTGCAACCCCCGTTTTCGATAGGGCCTTTTTTAAACCTGCAGTCGAGAGATTATACCGGTGAAAATCGATGGTTGCACTTACTGAAGAGATGAAGACGGCGTTTCGCACGATGAAGGCCTTCCCGGTCGCCACAGCCTCGAAGGACGGCTGGCCGAACGTGGTGCCGATCGGGTTCGTCGAACTCGCCGACGACGAGACGATCTGGATCGCGGACAACTTCATGAAGAAGACGCTCGCCAACGTCCTGGAGAACCCAAAGATCTCCATCTACGTCTGGGGCCCCGAGACGAAGGGCTGCTTCCAGGTCAAGGGCGACGTCGAGATTCGGTCGAGCGGCCCGGAGTTCGAGAAGATGCAGTTCACCGTCCACTCGAAGATGGCGAAGGCCCCGGCAAAGACCCTCTTCATCGTGAAGATCCGCGAGATCTACGAGTGCTCCCCCGGGCCGAAGGCCGGGGAGAAGATCCTTTAACTTTTTTTTGGAATCCTGCCGGGATCTGCTACGGGCAATATCCACGGCCTTCTCCCAGGTTCTCTTGCGCCGCAGGTGGCAATCCATACACAGCTTTCCGTTGGCTATCGCCACTGGGGGAGGCGGCTCGCGGGGAGTGCGACGGTTCGTAGAACCGGAGCTCGAGCACCGGAGGTGCGAGGTGCGATGTTCCGACAGGAACGGAGCACGAGAAGGCCGAAGGCCTTTGAGGTGCGAGCGAAGCGAGCTTGAGCACCGGAGGTGCGAGGGGGGGAGCATTCCCCCTCCCCTGTCTCTCCCTCATAAGACTATATCTGTAACCCCCACCGCCCGCGCTTCGCGCTCCTCATTCGCACCTGACGGTGCTCAAACTCCGCTCCTGATGGAACGTCGTTCCGCCCCCGGAGGGGGGCGGGCAGTGCATGGCGATAAGCGACGTTCCGGCAGGAACGACTGTCCGCAGGACAGGAGTTTGAGAAGCCGTCAGGCTTCGAGGAACGGAGCTCGAGCGCCGGAGGTGCGCAGTCCCCACAGTCCACTGTACGGGACTTTTCACGAACCCAAACGGTTCTGTCGATCGCCCACATAGGCTAGGATCACCAACCATCTCCCATACGTTCGCGCACCGCCTCACAGAGGGGACTGCCTTCCCGGTTCTAAACTATTTTCCCGCACCGCCGCCAACGCTTCCTCAGGATTTGATGAAAAAATGAAGATTGCCGCAGTTGTGGGAAGCCCGCGGGGAGTGCAGAGCAGGACGAGAAAACTTGTAACCTTCGTGCTCGCCGGGGCTAAAGAAGCCGGTGCCGAGATCGATATTATCGACCGCGCCGATCTGCAGATCGTCGCCTGCACCGGCTGCGAGAGTTGCAGCCTGGATGGGACGTGCGTCTTTGGCGACGACTTCCCCGCCGCGTACGACCGGATGCGGGATGCCGACGGGCTGGTCTTCGCCTCGCCGGTCTATGTCGACAACGTCAGCGGGCAGATGAAGGTCTTCATCGACCGGCTGGCGGACGCGATGCGCTACCAGAAGTTCGCCGGCAAGTACGGCTGCAGCGTCGCGACCACCGGGATCTCGGGAGGCGACGCGGTCGTCGGCTACCTGAACCACGCGCTCAACTACCTCGGGGTGACGACGGTCGGGGGGATGAGTGTCGCACTCGATGACGACCCGGAGGCGCTCGACCGGGCGGAATCGGCGGCACGCGATCTCGGGCGCCGGCTCGCCCTTGCCGTCAGGGACCGGCCGCGCTATCCCGATCAGGAGGCCCGGATGGCGGAGAACCGGAAATACTTCGCCGGCATCGTCCGGGCGAACCGGGACTGGCGGCCGGACGAGTACGAGCGATGGGTACGGGAGGGCTGGATCGGGGAGGAATAATGTAACCGGCGAGGCTTCGCCGTAAAAGAGCAGATCCGTTCTTAACTGAATACGCCGGGAGGGAGATTTGAACTCCCGAGGTGCCAGGCACCAGTGGCTTTCAAGGCCACCGCCTTCCCGGACTAGACTATCCCGGCTCGCCTTAACCTATAGGTCACCGGACAAAAAAAGGTTGTTCATCCCCTGCGCGCGAAGACAACGGCAAGAAGCGCGAGGAGTGCGAGAGCAGCCGGGAGCGGTGCGGCCTGTGCAGGGGTGGGGGTCGCGTCTCCGAAGAGACCGGGCGCGGTCTGGCTCACCCGAACCGAGTCGGCGTTCGAGGCCGAGACCTGCACCGTGCCGCTGTCGGTGTAACTCTTAGGGTAGACCTTGACGTAGACCGGGCCACCCCGTGCGGCTACCTCCACGGATTCGGGATCGAGCATGCCCGTCTCGTCCACTTTATGGAGATTATTGTCCTCATCGATGTACTCGATCACCCAGTTGATACCGGCCGAGGTCACGATCTTCACGGTGCCGCTTCTGGTGTCGACCTCGAAGTAGGCCGGGGCGGCCTGGGTAGCGGGGGAACTCGCGGATATCATCGCCTCAGTCGGCATCGGCCCGGGTGTCCCGGCTACGACGAATACGGCGTCGCCGATGTAGCCTTTGGTATCGGAGAAAGTGACCTCGTACGAACCTCCTTCGGAGACGGGCACCTCAACGGAGAATACTCCGTTCTTGTCGGTCGCGACAAACTTCGGCCCGTAGACGGTAAAGCCGACTCGTTCGACCCGGACCTGTACTCCTGCGTCACCGAGATCCGCGATCGAACCCCGGAGGTCGAGCGTGCCGTCGAAGTCCTGGTTGCTTGGAGAGTCGATCTTGAGCGTCCCTGACCGGTCGACCAGGTTGACGATCTGCTGTTTCTTCGAACTGCTCCCGAAGGTGGAGAGCGTGGGATCGACGATCTCGATCGAGTACTGCCCCGGTTCGAGGCCGTCCGTCTCGAACGACGTGGAGAACGACCCGTCATCCTGAACGACGATCGTCTTGCGGGCAATCTCGTGCTTCATGTACTGGGCACGGTATAGTATAACCTCCGTGCTGAACCCGGGATTGACCGTCGGTTTGGGAAGTCCCTCCACGGTCGTGGTGCCGGTGATCTCGAGTGTATCGCCGACATTCACCGTCTGCGGGGCACTGAATGAGATATATGCGGCCGATGCCGTACCGACGAGCATCATCGCGGCGATGATCGTCAGCCATGCGATCCTTTTCATATCATAACATCCTCGAATATGAGGTATAATGGTATCCAAATTAACCGAGAAGCCGCTGGCGTCCTGGCGGGGGAAAGACCGCTTCGAAGGGCGGATCCTCGATACGCTGACGGTTATCTTTCGAAGCGGCGGGTGCTCCTGGAACCGGTGCAGGATGTGCGGCTACCGGCACGAGCGGTATCCCGACCTTCCCCGGGACGAACTCGCCGAACGGATGATCCGCCAGGTCCGCTGGGTGAAAGAGAACTTCCGCGACGAGGACTACCAGGTGCTCAAGATCTTCACGTCGGGGAGTTTCTTCGACCCCGGCGAGGTTCCCCCCGACGTCCGGCGCGCAGTCGCGGAGGCGTTCCGGGGCAAGGCCGTGATCGCCGAGACGCGCCCCGAGTATGTCGAGGCCGACGCGGTTCGCGAGTTCCGCGAAGGGATCGATACCGGTGACTGGGACAAACCGCTCCACATCGCCGTGGGCCTCGAGACCACGAACGATCTCATCCGGGAGAGGAGCATCGACAAGGGGTTCTCGTACGCCGACTTCCTCCGCGCCGCAGAGGTCGCCCACGCCGCCGGTGCGGGCATGAAGGCCTACCTGCTGATGAAGCCGCCGTTCCTGACCGAACGCGAGGCACGCGACGATATGATACGCTCGATCAGGGACGTCGCTCCCGTTGCGGACAGCATCTCCATGAACCTCTGCACCGTCCAGAGCAGAACCGAGGTCGAGCATCTCTGGAAGCAGCACGCATACCGGCCGCCGTACCTCTGGAGCGTCCTTGACGTGCTGATAAGTTCCCCGGTGCATATCCTCTGCGACCCCGTCGGCGGCGGGCAGATGCGGGGGCCGCACAACTGCGGTGCCTGCGACAGCACGATCGTGAAGGGGATCGCCGACTACTCGCTCTCCGGCGACGTCGGGCTCCTGCGTGCCCTTGCGGAGACGGAGTGCAGGTGCAAAGAAGAGTGGGAGTTCGTGCTGAACCAGGAAGAGCCGTACTGTATGCCGCTCACCCGCTAGCACTTCTCCTGTTTTTCAAGCTGCTCGCAGAGCAGCGGGAGGAACGTCCCCGCATCGCTCACGACACCGATCGCCTGCGTCGTGCCCCGGTCCATCAGTTTCGTCACCGATGCGGGGTTGATGTCGACGCAGACGGTCTTGACGTACGAGGGGAGGCAGTTCCCGACGGCGATCGAGTGCAGAAGCGTTCCCACCATCACCACCATCCCGAGATCGTGGATATGGCGGCGCATGACCTCCTGCGCCTCGACGACGTCCGTGATTGTGTCGGGGAGCGGCCCGTCGTCCCGGATGGAGCCGGCGAGCACGAACGGGATGCCTTTCTTCACGCACTCGTACATGATCCCGCCGGTGACGACCCCCTGGTCGACCGCGTTCTTGATGGAGCCCGCCCGCATGATCTCGCTGATGGCGCGGATGTGGTGCTTGTGTCCGCCGGTGACGAGCGTGCCCGTCTTGACGTCCATCCCGAGCGACGTGCCGAAGAGGTTGGACTCGATATCGTGGGTGGCGAGCGCGTTCCCTGCAAAGAGCACGTCGATGTAGCCTTCGCGGATCATCTTCGCGAGGGCGTCGGCCGCTCCGGTATGGACGATGGCGGGGCCGCCGACGAGCGCGATCTTCTCGCCTTTCTTCTTCGATATGAGGATCTCGCGGGCGATCTTTGCGATGATCGCCTCGCTCGGCCGCTCGGACGAGACGGTTCCGTGCATGAACTCGAACGTGCTGACCTTCCTCGGCCGCTCGGGGTAGACCACGCGGACCCCGGTCTCGCTGACGACGACGGCATCCCCCACCTTTATCTTCGATATCGGGGTGCAGAACGCCCGTTTCTCCGTCTCGTCGACGACGATGTGGCAGTCCATCTCGATACGCTCGACGGGCAACCATTCGTCCCGGTATTTTACGAAGGTCGGGTGGTTGGTGGTCGAGTAGAACCCCTTCGGCAGGATCCGGTCGCCCTCTGCCGGTACGAGGGTGACGTCGCCGATCTCGGGGGCGCGTGCGCCGAGCCGGTGCAGCTCGGAGAGGATGGCGTCGAGTTGATGATCGTTGGGCGCCGTCACGCGAAGCCGTGCGTAACTCGTGTCCGTCTTCAGTCTTCCGACGTTGAACGTGAGGATCTCGAATTCTCCCCCCATATCCATGATCCTGTCAAACACCAGGGTCATGACGCCCGAATCGATGATATGGCCCTCTAGTTCGATTTCCCGGCAGGATTCCATATGTAAGAGTTGGTGATTGTCCGATAATACAGTTTCCCCGGAGGATGCCGCCGTGCAACACGGTGCTCCCGCCCTCCGGCCGGCCGCCCTCCCCGCGTGGCGGCACGCCGCCGGGACTTTTGGGATACGCGCCAGAGCGGCGGTTTTCAAGAAGAGAATAAAGCTCCTGATGTCTCCTCAAACCACAGACCGGCCCGCCCCCCGGAGCCTTACTCGCCCCGCTTCCGGCAGAGGTACTCCTGCACCAGCGCCAGTTCCTCGCGGGTGTTGACGTTGAAGGCAAGCCGTCTGTCGTGCAGGAGAAGCTGCAGTTCATCCTGGGCCGCACCGGAACCGCCCGCCGTCAGGATGTTGATCCCGGCGGGACAGGCCGGGACGCCGTCGACCGTTTCCGTGTACCGCGTGCGGCAGCCGTGCTCCTCGCAGAGGTCGCGGGGCACCCACGTCGAGCATGCCGGCACTCCCGCCCGGCGCCAGGCCTCCTCGACACCGGCGACGATATCGGGCGCAAGGCAGGGGAGGTCGGAGACGCAGGTGAAGAACGGCGTTCCTTCCCCCTCCAGGTCTGCCGCAGCGGCGTTGATATCCTCAATGTAGCCGAGCCCCTCCGCCTCGTACAGGCCGACCCCCTGCGCCCGGCACCAGTTCTTGGTGAACGGCGTCCGGTACGAGGCGACCACGACCACCTCGTGGCCTGCGGCCGTGAAGGCGTCGGTGACGTAGGAGAGCATCGGCCGCCCGCAGATGGTGACCAGGGGCTTCTCGCCCATCCGGAGACGGGTGCCCTCTCCCCCGGCCATGATCAGGGCAAGCATGTTTCGAGCGCCTCGATGAGTTGCCGGTTCTCATCATGCGTCCGGACGGCCACGCGGATGTGGCGGGGAAGCCCGAACGACCGGCAGTCCCGCACCAGGATACCGCGGGAGAGGAGCCGCCCAACGAGCACCTCCGCCTCCATCGGGACTTCGATAAGGATATAATTCGCGGACGGCGGCGCATAGACGAGACCGAGAGCGTCCAGGCGGCTGCAGAGCCAGGCCCGCTCCCGGGCAATCCGCTCCCGCGACGCCTCAAGGAGGTCGTAGTGCCGGAAGGCCTCGATCGCGAAGGACTCGGCGAACGCGTTCACCGTCCAGGGAAGGCGCATGGTCTCCACATTCTCGATGAGCTCGGGCGTGCCGAAGGCGTAGCCGAACCGGATGCCCGGCACGGCGAAGCTCTTTGTGAGGGAGCGCAGCAGAAAGAGGTTCTCGTCCGAGACGTCGACGACGCTCTCGCGCGGGTCGGAGAGTTCGATGAAGGCTTCGTCGAGGAAGAGGCAGGCACCCTGCCCGGCGACTCCATCAAGCACCCGGAGGACTTCCGCCCGGGCCAGAAGTTCCCCGGTGGGGTTGTTCGGGTTGCAGAGGAACCGGACGGTAGCCCCGCTCTCCTCCGCCGTGCACCGGGCACCGGCGAGCCTCACCGCCATCCCGTACTCGGCGAACGTCGGCGACTCGATACGGGCGGTATCGCCGGGTCCGAGCACGGCAGAACAGAACGCGCGGATCAACTCGACGGATCCGTTCCCGACGGCGACCTCTGCGGCATCGCGCCCGAATGTTCTGCCGATTTCCTCTTTGAGCGTCTCATAACGGTCGTCCGGGTAATCTTTCAGCGCCGAAGCGTCCGGAATCCAGGGGAACGCCGGAGGATACGGATTCACGTTGGCACTGAAATCAAGCACCTCGCCCCTCTTCCGGGTGCGGTGCCAGCGCACCCGACCGCCATGTTCCGCCCTTTTAGGGAGATTATCTCTCATATTCGTGGCAACTCTTTGAGGATACGTTGTCGGCTGCTATCCATAAAACCGTTATGTCGGGTAGAATTGCATATCGATAGGTATATATACCATCCGAATATTATTATGGCTTATCTGATGCAGTCAGACGAAAAGGTTACGATTGTCTGACAAATGACCGACAAGGGGCAGCCACATGTCAGATATGAGTGATTGAAATGATGGATCGGATTACAATCAGATTGCCACGGCAACAGGTCGAGATGCTCGAGAGGCTGGTGGAAGCCGGCGAATTCCCCACGGTATCGGAGGCTGTGCGGTATTCAGTCAGGGCGCTTCTTGAAAGGCATGGAAACCGTGTTCTACGTGAGGCCGACCAGATTTCATTCAAAGTTTAGGAGGTATTATTGATGCAGACGATCATCAACGAAGCGTTAAAACACGCAGAACGTGAGAAGTACCTGAAGACGGACATAGCAGAGGGAGAAGAGGACATCATCGGCCAGCCGCGTATTGTCATCGTAGGTTGCGGCGGTGCGGGCAACAACACCGTCAACCGGCTGTACCACATGCAGGTCAACGGTGCGGAAACGATCGCGATCAACACGGACAAGCAGCACCTGGACATGATCCAGGCCGATAAGAGAGTTCTCGTCGGCAAATCACTCACCAAAGGCCTTGGAGCCGGCGGGTTCCCCGATGTCGGCAGACGTGCAGCCGAGATGGCCCGGCCGACCCTGGAGAGCCTCCTCTGCGACGCCGACCTCGTCTTCATCACCGCAGGCATGGGTGGAGGCACCGGTACGGGCACCGCCCCGGTCGTCGCGCAGATCGCAAAGGAGCAGGGCGCCATCGTCGTCGGCATGGTCAGTTACCCCTTCCAGGTCGAGAAGGCCCGGCTTCTCCGTGCGGAAGAGGGGCTTGAACAACTCTCAGCCTCCGCCGACTCGGTGATCGTGCTCGACAACAACCGCCTCATCAAGTACGTGCCGAACCTCCCGCTCGGCCAGGCGTTCTCGGTCATGGACCAGCTCATCGCGGAGACCGTCAAGGGCATCAGCGAGACGATCACGGAGCCTTCGCTCATCAACATCGACTACGCCGACGTGCGTGCCATCATGAGCAAGGGCGGCGTCGCCGTGATGCTCGTCGGCGAGAGCAAGCAGCAGAACAAGGCCGAGAGCGTCGTCCACGAGTGCTTGAACCACCCCCTGCTCGACATCGACTACCGTGGAGCCACGGGGAGCCTCATCCACATCACGGGCGGGAACGACCTGACCCTCCAGGACGCCGAGGAGATTGCAAGCTCCCTGACCTATGAACTCGACCCCCACGCGGACGTCATCTGGGGAGCGAGGGTGAACAGCGATTACGAAGGGAGAGTTCGCGTCATGGCGGTCATGACCGGCGTAAAAAGTGCACAGATCCTCGGAAGCCACCGTGCCTACGAACCGGTGTCGCAACGGTCCAGCAGCGCACCCACCGGCAGGCGCATAGCAGGGGACGCCCCGAGCGGGCACCTCATTGACTTCCTCTAAAATTCTCTACCCTCTTTCATACCTTTCTTAAATCGGAATCGTTCCACGGAGGCGTCTTCTACGCCCCTACGAAATACTTAAGAGTACAGATGACGTTTGAAATATAGACGTTCTTGTATAATCCCTCCAGCACGGGGTGTATTGTGCAGGGCACAGACCCACCGGGTCTGCGATTGCCAAAGTACCGGGGTTGAACACATGAGCAGACAGATGAACGACGGCCTCGATTTCCGAGTCCGGGAAACGTCTTTTCTTGTGGTGTGGCCGCTACACGAGCCTCCGGCATCTTGCAGCATACGGGAGCGGCCTTTTGCTGGCGGGGATATGAGACAGGTACCGAATGTCGAGGATTGGTAAAGAATGCTGAACGATCTGATTGAAAAGAGAAAAAAAGTCCTTGCGGAGTCTGAGCAGCACAAAGACCGGCGCAATGAGTTGAACGCGCTTGCCAGCAAAAACGCCCGTGAACGCAACACCTTAAACGCCCAGACCCGCGAGTTCGTCGAGGAGGCGCAGCAGCACAAGGAGCAGCGGGATAAGATCAACGAAGAAGTCCAGGCGCTGAAAGACCAGAGAAACGAGTACAACGACAAGGCAAACGCGCTCTTCGAGGAGATCGAGTCCTTCAAAAGAGAGCACGGCAACCTCCAGAACCGGGGCATCAAAGAGCTGCAGAAGCAGATCGAGCACCTGGAGTTCAAGCAGCAGACCGAGGTCTACAGCACCGATAAAGAGCGCGAACTTATCGAGAAGATCAAGCAGCTCAAGGCGGCGGCGAAGGACCAGGAGGCCGAGCTCGAACAGAACAAGGAGATGCGGACGAAACTCACCGATGCCCGTGAGTTTCGCAGGCTGGCTTCCGAGATCCACAAGGATGTCACCGAGAAGGCCGAGGCCGCACAGCAGCACCACGACCTGATGGTGGAGTCTTACAGGAAGGCCGACAAGTCCCGCGAAGAGGCCGATCAGGCCCACCAGCAGTTCGTCGAGGCCCAGGAGGCTGCGGACGAGGAGCACAAGCAGTTCATCGCCTGCCAGAAGGAACTCCGCGACTACGACAAGGTCATCTCGGGTCTCCGGAAGAAGACCAAGAAGACCAAGGTCACCAAAGAGCAGAAAGCCGTCCGGAAAGAAGCGGAACGTGTCTTCCAGCAGTTCCGTGACGGTGAGAAGATCACCACCGACGACCTGCTCCTGCTTCAGCGTGCAAAACTCATCTAATACTTTTTTATCGCGCTGCAAATCATTTAATAGATCCGAGGCGATGTTCTATTGAATGCCGAAAGAGCGGACGCTTGTCCTCTGTGTCGATCGCGATGACGATCTCGGGTTCAAAGCCGGGATCGATGGCCCCACCGTGGGCAGAGAGGCATGCCTCCATGCGGCGACCTCGCTTGCCCTGGTCGATCCCGAGGACTCCGACGTCAACGCCATCTTCGAGACGATCCGGCTCTACGACGAACTTGCAAAAAAAGGGGAAGAGGTCGCCGTCGCCGTCATCTGCGGCAACCACATGAACCTGCTCGAGGGTGACCGGCGGGTCGCGTCCGGTCTCGATGCAATTCTCTCCGCAACGGATTCTACATCCTGCATCATCGTGACGGACGGTGCCGAGGACGAGTACGTTCTCCCCATCATCCAGTCCCGGGTGCCGGTCAGCAGCGTGCGGAGGGTCGTGGTCAACCAGATGCCGAACCTCGAGGGGACGTACTACATCTTACGCAGGCTTCTCGACGACCCGAAGGTCTCGAAGATCGTGCTCGTCCCGCTCGGCCTTGCCATGCTCCTCTATGCCGTGGGATATCTGCTCGGGTACCCGGAGGGTGCGACCATCGTCGTCGTCGGTGTCATCGGCACCTACCTGCTCTTCAAGGGCGTCGGGATAGACGAGGTCTTCGGTTACCTGATCACCTCGCTAAAGGCGTCGCTCCACGGCGGGAGGTTCACGTTCGTCTCCTACATCGCCGCGATACTCCTCGGTATCGTCGGGGTCATCCTCGGGCTCATAAGCCTCCTCGAATACTACTCCCCGTTCGGGATCATCATCCAGCTCCTGGCGTTCATCTACGGTTCCGTTGCCTGGTTCATCGCCGCCGGCCTCGTGGCATCGGTGGGAAAGATCATCGACGTCTTCTTAAACGAGCGCGAGGCGATCCAGCGGGTGATTGCCCTGCCGTTCTTCGTTCTGGCGATCGGAGGCATCGCCTACGGGGCAAGCATCTACATCCTCTCGATCAGCAGCGAGATCTCCGGGTTCCCCATAACGAGCACGAGCGGTGCGCTGTATATCCTCTTCGCGATAATCGGAGGCCTCTTCTGTGCCTTCTTCGGCGTTTACCTCCAGTCGTTCCTGGGCCGGTGGGTCGATGAACGCGAACCCGTCCCGAACCGGTCGCACTGAAGGCGTAGAGAGGGGCCTTCGGACCCGGGACCGTCTCGTCCCCTCACTTCTCGACGACGTAGCGGATGAACCGCTTCGGCCTGATACCGACCGTATTAAGGAGCATAACCAGGATATAGACGGCACTCAGGCGATACTTCCCCATCAGGAGGTATCGCCGCGGCGATACGACGATGGGGAGGTCGAGCCGGACAAGCCTCCCGTGCCGGCGTGCCGCCCGCGAGAATTCCACGTCCTCCAGATAGGGCAGCGGCTCGTACCCCCCGATCTTAAAGAACGCCTCTCGTCTTACGAATATACCAAAATCCCCGAAGAACGTCTGCGTCTCCGCTGCCAGCAGGTTCCCGAACCGGCTTGTCAGGCGGAGCAGGGGGTCGCGGCTCGCGAACGCGTGCAAAAAGCCCCCGCCGATGACCCCCTCACGCTCCAGTGCCCGGCCGATCGCGTCCGGAGCACTCCGGGGGATCCTGCAGTCGACATGAAGGAAGAGGAGAGCGGTTCCCGTGGCGTGCCGGGCTCCGACGTTCATCTGGACGCCCCTTCCTGCCGGCGAGGAGAGCACGACGATCCTGTGGGCGAACGAACCCGCTCCCGCTTCGAGTGCACTGCACGTACCGTCCGTGCTCCCGCCGTCGACGACGATCAACTCGAACGAACCCTCGAGGTCGTCGATATGCGCCAGAAATTCAGGGATGTTCTCTTCTTCGTTGAGCACCGGCGTGATGATCGAGAGCATGCGTGAAGACCCCCTCCCGCAAAGGGCGCATCTCCGTCACCCACTTATATGATGATGCTTATGGTAGGGCGTGTTCTTCAGGGCTGCTGCCATGGATGCGGGAGGACGAGATCTCGATAGGATCGCCACCCGGGGCTGCCTCCATCCTGCAACGGATGAGGCGGTGCGATACTTCGAAGAGGAGCGGGTCTACTCGCTGCAGATCGAGTCGACCCTCGCCTGCCCGCAGGAATGCCGCTACTGCTACGCTCCGGCCGATGCCGCCCGGGTCAGGGATCTCCCCGCCGGGGATATCGCCACTGCTCTCTCTTCGGCGGCAGAGATGGACGTGAAAGCCATCGACTGGCTGGGGGGCGACCCGCTGGTCCGTAGGGACTGGTACTACCTCGCACAGCATGCCCGCGATCTTGGTTTTGTCAACAATATCTGGTCGAGCGGCATCCCGCTCGCCGACCCGAAGGTCGCGGAGCAGGCTGTCGCCGTGGCCGAAGGGGGTTTCATCTCCGTGCACCTGGACACCCTCGATCCGGGTATCTATGCCCGGCTCCACGATGGGGATGCCGGGGAGAAGATCCGGGCCATCCGCCGCGGCGTCGAGAACCTTGTCGCCTTCGGTAAACCCGCGGGCGAACTGGTCAACTGCATCACGTTCACGCGGCCGCTCGCGGGGGACGACCTTGCGAAGACGATGCGCTACTTCTGCGAGGAGGTCGGGACGGCGATCTGCCTGACGCAGATCTGCACGGTCGGCAGGGCATGCCGCCATCCGGAGTGGGTGCCGGAACCCGGGCAGATCCGGGACGCCTGCCGGGCACGGGATGCCATCTGCTACCCAGGTTCTCCCTGCTCGTTCGAGACGATGGACGTCAACAAGTTCTACTGCGGCAGCATGGTCTGCCTGACGGTGGACGGCGACGTCACGCCCTGTTCGGTCATCAGGAAGGGGTTCGGGAAGATCAGGGATCAGCCGCTCTCCCGGATCGTCGAAGAGCATCGGAGCGAGCTGCTCTTTTCGGGTATGCGGCAGCCGGGGCCGAACGCATCCTCCTGCACCCGGTGCGAGCAGAACACCGTCTGCTGGGGATGCCGGGCAACGGCATACTACGAGACCGGAGACCTCCTGGGCCCCGACCCGAACTGCTGGCGGGCGGCACAGGGAAGGTGAAGGGAATATGCCTGATATCACTATCGGCGACGTCACGGCTGCCTACGAAGGAGCGGTCGGCGTCATCTGGGAGATGCTGATGGGGGAGGAGATCCACGTCGGCGGCGAACGGGAGACGGATGTCCTCGCGGAGTTAGCAGGCGTGAGCGCAGGTACCCGGGTACTGGACGTCCTCTCCGGTCTCGGAGGGCCGGCACGCCACCTGGCACACACCTACGGCGCGACGGTGACGGGGCTCGATGCGACCGGGCGGATGGTGAACGAGGCGGTCTTACGCACGGCAAACGTTGGCCTTCACGATCGCGTCACCTTCCGGCTCGGTAACGCTCTCGATATGCCTTTCAAGTCGGGGCTCTTCGACGTCGTCTGGGGGCAGGATTCCTGGTGTTACGTCACCGACAAAGACCGGCTGATACGCGAATGCCGCCGCGTGGCGGTGCCCGGCGGCACGATCGCCTTCACCGACTGGATAGAAGCCGGGACCATGAGTGCGGAAGAACGCTGCAATCTCAACGCCTTCATGCTCTTCCCGTACATGGAGACCCGGGACGGTTACCAGAGACTGCTCCGGCGGCACGGGTTTGCCGTGAGAGCGTGCGAGGATCTCAGCGAGGATTTTGCGTCGCAGATGCACCGTTACCGGGACGCCCTCGCCGGCGGCCTGAAAGGCCGGATCGTCGAATACTTCGGGGCAGAGACGTTCCGGGATATGGAACGCGGCATCGGCCTCTGGGTGGATGCTGCCAGGGAGGGGAAGGTAGGAAGGGGCCGGTTCGTGGGCAGAAAGGTATGATACGAGCGGCTGCCGTTATGGCACGGATGCCGGTTCCGGGAGAGGTGAAAAGAAGGCTCGTCCCGCCGCTCACGCCCAGCGAGGCTGCCCGGTTGTATGCAGGGTTCCTGCAGGACACCATTGAGCGGCTCGCCGGCCTCGAGGGGGTCCATCCATTCGTGGCCTACACGCCTCCTGCTGCAGACGGCTTCTTCTCCGGGGCTGTCCCCCGCGGGTTCTCCACCCTCCCCCAGGCCGGCGAAGACCTGGGAGAACGCCTTAGAAACGTTACAGCCACGCTCTTCTCACGGGGGGCAACGGCGGTCGTGCTCTGCGACAGCGACAGCCCCACCCTTCCCGGCCGGTACATCGAGGAGGCATTTCTCAGGCTCGATGAGACCGATGTCGTCATCGGGCCGTGCGACGACGGTGGCTACTACCTGATCGGGATGCGGAGGCACCTCCCCTGCCTCTTTGACGGCATCCCCTGGAGCACGGCTCATGTGACGCAACGGACGATCGAAGCAGCCGAACGCCTGGACATCCCGGTCTCCCTGCTCGAACCCTGGTACGACGTCGACACGGCGGCCGACCTGGATCGCCTCTGCCGCGAGATGGCGACGCCACCGAAAGGCTCGCATCGTGCGCGCCATACCCGCCGGGCGCTTGCCGGGATCGGGCTGCTGCCGGAACGCCGCACCCGATAGACCCCCGGGTAGGCACCAGAAGATCGCCATCGCATCCGGCTTACCGACGGTTACGCAAAATAGCCGAGTCCGTCGGGGAACTCGCTGACGTCCTCGTAGTGTTTGACGTCCTGGGGGGTGATGATGGTGAGCGAGGGCACGACCACGCCGAAACCGTGCGCGGGGAACCAGTAGGATCCCTGCCCGTAGTCGTTCGACGCGTCCTTCACGCGCACCTCGATACGTTCGAGGTCGAGATACTGAACGGTGGCGTTGTTGAAGTTCAGTATCTCGAGTGCCTTCTGCCTCAAGTCGGACTTTCCAAGGAGGAGAACGAGGAACCCGATGCCGTCGTCTATCGTATAGTTCATGGTGACGACGGCATCCGCCTTATCCAGCCGGACGGTGACGTCTTTGACGGTGATGTAACTGTACCGCTCCTCGCCCGCCGCCGCCGCGGGAGCAACGAGGAGGGCCACCAGCATCAGCACCATGCCGACCGCCAACCGTTTCATAGTATAGCATATATGGAGCGGCTCTTAAAGCCTTTATGGTCGATCCGCACAAAATCAGCCGTATATGAGGCTGTCAGACATATAGGGCGCGCAGGATGGATTTTACCGGAGCGCCGAAGACTCCGGCTCACCGTGCAGGGCCGCCGCTGGAAACACCTCTCGAACGGAGAGATTCCATCGACACCCGGCCGCTACGCTCTCAGGGCGGGTATCAAAAAAGTGCTTCGGGATCTCACTTCGCATGAGTGAGAACGATCTCGATGCTTGATACGTTCGTTTTGCCGGTATCGGTGTCGATCATCTCGGTCGACGTGAAGATCTCTTTCTTGTCCACGTTTGCAAGGAACCGGTTGAGCGCGATCTCCGCCGTATCGACCGCACGTGAAATTGCCTTCCCCCGGGCCTTAATCGCGACTTCCTCCGCTCCGTTATTGAACTGGGTGACCACCGCAAGAACATAGTTCATGACCGGTTTGTTTCCCACGAATACTGTGTTGTCCTTTATCATTAGCCCACCTCGTCTAAAGGTACTTCCTCGAACATATCAGTTCTGCGTTGAGAACGGATGCGCCTGCGGCCCCACGAATGGTGTTGTGGCCGAGGGCAACGAACCGTAACCCTTCACGGATTCTCCCGACGGAGACCGTCATGCCCCGTCCGCGGTTACGGTCGAGCCGCGGCTGCGGACGGTCGGACTGGTCGAGGATCTCAACGGCCTTCTCCGGCTGTAAGGGTAGATTGCTGAAAGGGGACTTAAAGTTTGCGTAAGCTTTTTTCACCTCGGCAACCGGCTCCTTCACGTCGATCCAGACCGCAATGGTGTGTCCGTCGATGACGGGAACCCGGTGGCAGCTTGCGCTCACGCTGAACGGAGCCGGGGTTACCTCGGAACCGTCGAACGACCCCATGATCTTCAGTGTCTCGCTCTCCATCTTCTCCTCTTCGGAGCCGATATAGGGGACGACATTGTCGTAAATATCCATGGCGGAGACGCCGGCAAACCCGCCTCCCGAGATAGCCTGCATGGTCGCCGCACGCACGTCATGGAACTCGAACGACCGGAGGGGTGCAAGGGCCAGTGTAAGGACGATCGTCGAGCAGTTCGGGTTCGTCACGATGAACCCCTCACGTCCGCGATCCCGCTGGACGTCGATCAGGCCGAGGTGATCCGGGTTGACCTCCGGGATCACCAGCGGAACGTCCGCATCCATACGGTGCGAGCGGGCGTTGCTGCAGACGCCGATGCCTGCATCGGCGATCTCCGTCTCAAGGGACGCCGCCACCTCGGGAGGCAGCGCCGAGAAGACGAGGTCGCAGTCCTTCAGACTCTCGACGGTTGTGGGAGTGACGACGATATCACTGACGTTGTCCGGGTACGGCGCATCGAGGCGCCAGTTGACCACCTTGCCGTACGGTTTTCCCGCACTCCGCTCAGATGCGGTCAGCGTCTGGAGATGAAACCAGGGATGATCCGCCAGCAACTGAACAAAGCGCTGTCCCACCGCTCCTGTGGCACCAAGCACTCCTACATTTATCATAGACAAAAATATCTGTAGTGTAGGTGGTATTAAAAGAGTTGGTTTCTTTATTCCATGGAGATTGCTTCCGACGGGCACTCGTCGACGCAGGTTTCGCAATCAACACAGAGATCGACGTCTACTTTTGCCTTGCCGTCTTCCATGGTGATGGCGGAAGCCGGGCAGACGTCCACACAGGTTTCACAGCCGGTACACTTCTCAATATCAACAACTGCTGCCAATTTGGTTCCTCCGAACGTACATAGGTTACGACTACACCAAAAATAAAGTTCGCGTTCCGCATCACAGCCCGAGGACATCCTGCATCCCGTAGATGCGCGGCTCCCGGCCGACGACCCAGCGTGCGGCCCGGACGGCGCCCTGGGCGAAGACCGCCCGGTCGTATGCCCGGTGGGAGACCTCGATGCACTCGAAGTTCCCGGCAAAGAGGACGGAGTGATCCCCGACGATATCGCCGCCGCGGACGACGTGAACGCCGATCTCATCTTTCCGCTCGGTCTCGCCGACACGGCCGTAGACCTTCTCGCGACCCCCGAGTTCCTGGTCGAGGATCTCGAGGATGGTCTTTGCCGTTCCGCTCGGGGCGTCCTTCTTGTAGCGGTGATGGGCTTCGGTGACCTCGATGTCGTAGTCGCCGAGCTCGCGTGCCGCTTCCCGCACGAGTTTCCAGAAGATGTTGACGCCGACGGAGAAGTTGCTCGATATCACCGCCGGGACGGTTCCTTCGACGGCACTCGCGATCGTCGCCCGCTGCTCGGGGGAGAACCCCGTCGTCCCGACGATGAGCGCCACGCCGTTCCGGGAGGCTGCTTTGATGTTCTCGACCGCAGCGGCCGCGACGGTGAAGTCGATCAGGACGTCGGGCTTCTTCTCCTTCAGGAACGCATCGATCTTCGCCGCCGGGACGACCTCGGTCTTAAAAAGCATCCCTTCCCGCACGTCGATGCCTCCCACGAGTTCCATATCGGGGGCTTCGTCGACGATCCGGCCGATGTTGGTGCCCATACGCCCCAGGGCACCGGACACGACTACCTTAACCATGGTTTACCAGCACCTTTCTCAGTTGTTCCGTCTTTGCTTCGTCGAGTTCGTCGAGCGGCAGCCTGACCGGTCCCGCGGCCATCCCGAGGAGTTCCACCGCCTTCTTCACGGGGATGGGGTTCGTGTCGATGAACATCGCCCGCATGAGCGCTGCAAGTTCGTAGTGCAGAACCCGTGCGCGGGCAAGGTCGCCGGCCCGGAAGGCCTCGTACATGCCAACCATCCGGCCGGGGTCGACGTTTGCCGCCACCGATATCACGCCCGCACCCCCGATGGCGAGGACGGGAAGAGTCATTGCGTCGTCCCCGGAGATCACGCTGAACTCCTCGTCCCGCGTCTCCTCAATGATCCGTGAGATCTGGGTGATGTCGCCGCTTGCCTCCTTGATCCCGACGATGTTCGGGTGCCTCGCGAGCTCGGCCACCAGGTCGGGCTGGAGGTTCTGCCCCGTCCGGCCGGGGACGTTGTAGAGGACGATCGGGATATCGAGGTCGGCAAGTTTCGTGAAGTGCTTGATGAGCCCGGAGCGGTTTGGCTTGTTGTAGTACGGGCTGATGACGAGCGCGCCGTCCGCACCCGCGTCCTTCGCCGATCGGGTCAGGCGGACGGCCTCCTCCGTGTTGTTCGATCCCGTCCCGGCAAGCACCGGCACCCGTCCGTTGACGACCTCGACGGCCTTGCCGATCACCTGCTCGTGCTCTTCGAACGTGAGCGTCGCGGACTCGCCGGTCGACCCGCAGGGCACGATGCCGTGAACCCCGCGCTGCAGGAGTGATTCTATGTTGGACTGTAATCCTTCAATATCGGGACTCGTTCGCGAGTCCCGGTAAAAAGGGGTAATGATTGCCGGAAGGATTCCCTCAAACATACAGTTTGGTTTAACGTCTCTTTGTATTTATCTTTCTTGAGATGTACCCGGCTACCCGGTTCCGGACGGTTTTGCTGTCGATCACGGCAACCTCGGCGACCGCGTGCTTATTCTCTTCAAAGTCTCCACTGAATCTGTCGCGGTGCTTGACGATCAGTTCTTCGCCGAGGTTCTTGATATATGACGGTTTTATTCCCATGTGGACCTACCCTTACAATTGTGCATAGATTATGCGATTCGACAGTTTAAGAATATTTTGTGCGACCGCGACCGGATCTTCCCCGAGAACCCGGATCATCGGCTCTTTCCCCACGGCCCCCCGATCGTAGATGACGTCGGGAACGCTCTCCCTGCAGCAGGAGGCGACGCCCCAGTCCATTGTCTGTACGCCCGGCGGTTCTTTCTCCCGGTCGAACGAGCAGACTTCGAAGAGGAGGTTATCGAGCTCAGGGAGGATTGCTTCCGAGAAGCGGATGTTTGCGGCGCTCCGGATGCGCGGGTCGAAACGCATGGCCGTGATGACGATCCGGGCCACGTGGTCGCTTGCCCCGAACGCGATCTCCCCGACGGGGTGCACCGCCTCGCCGAGCCTGACGATCCGGCCGAGGACTCCCGCCACGTCCTCTTTGCTCCGCGCATCGGGCAGGGCGTAGACGATGTTCATCCCGACCTCCGGGATGAGCCGGGCGTCCATCCGCTCGACGAGCAGCGCTACGGCCTCTTCCACGCGATCGATAACCTTGCCGCGCTCTTGCATCATGCCTTCTATCCTCGGTCAGGGAGCCATATATGGGTTGCGCTCAGCCGAGATCGAGATCGCCGCGGCCTTCCGTGAGCCCCTCGATCGCGATGCGGTAGAACGTCTCGAGATCCATGAGCGGTTCGATCATCCGGATCCTCTCGCGCTCGCAGCCGGCGGCAAACGACTTCTCCTTGAACTTCTTCTTCACCGTCCGGGGGGTGACCTCGTCGATCGCACCGCCCTTCACCAGGGCGCAGGCGATGATCAGGCCTGACGCGCTGTCCGCCGCCTGGAGCACAACCTCGACCGGCCGGACGTAATCCCCAAAGAGCATGTGGTTGTGGCGCCTGACGATATCCGCGATCTCTTCGGATACACCGTTCTCGATCAGAATCCGGTAACCCTCGACACCGTGCCGCTCCTTATCTCCGCCGACGATGTCGTAGTCGATGTCGTGCAGAAGGCCGATGACCTCCATGTCGCTACATCCTCACCGAGATGCTCCGCGGCCTTCCTCATGATGGCCGCCGTGGCGTGGCTGTGCACGATATGAGACGGCGATGTCACGTAACGCCGGAGCAGGGCCAGTGCCTCGTCTCTCTCCATGCGTGCGGGATTGTCGGTCGGCCCGGATAAGCGTGTGGGTCGCCCCCGCCCTATGGATAGAGATATACCTGCACGTCCCCCACCTGTTTACATGAATCTACGGGTTCTTGAGGTGCTGGCCGCATTCGGGTGTCTTGCACTGTTTGTCGTGCTGCTGGTGACGCTGCCCGATCTGGTGGAAGAGACGATGAAAGGGTTTGCATACATCATCGCACTGGTCGCCTTCATTGCCGTGCTCAGTATCGCCGGCTACCTGATCGATAAAAAGGTCGCTTAACTCCGCTTTTTCTTTATATTTTTCTTGAGCCGGTAGTAACTCAGCGGATGGTTGACCCGGTCGCAGTCCCTGTCCCGGTTGGCACAGATCCCGAACGTGCGCATGGTGGCGCACGACGGCGGGGTATACTCGGTGCCGCCCCGGCCGGAGATGTGCTCCACCTGATACATCGTCATATCCGGGTCGAAGTCGGGAGCCCGCGCGAACACGTCCGCTATCTGCGCGACGTTCATCCCGATGGTATGGAGGAACGACGTGATGGCGAACCGGCCCATGTGCGTCAGGTTCGTCCCCGCGGTGATCGCCTGGATGAGCGCATTGATGCAGGGGGGGAACGCCTCCTCCCTGACCTCGCCGAACTGCTCGAGGGCCTGCTGCTGTTGCAGCGCGGCAATCTCGCCCGTCACCGGACTGAGGCGCTCGCAGATCCCCGTCGGAACCCGGAGCGGCAGCTGGTCGACGATGATTGCCCGGATCCGTTCCCGGACGAGTTCGTCGATCTCGCCCGCCTCAAGGTTCACGCCTCCCTGCCGGACGTTCCTGTTGACGAGCCGCCAGCGCTTGTCGCGCAGGTGCGGAACCAGTTCGACGTACCGGGTGACCGGCATCACGGCCGCCCCGGTATCGATGCCGACGCTCCAGGCAACGAACCGCCGTATCTCCGGCTCTTCGGTCGCGAGGAAGAAGGATGCGCGTTCGGCCTCGTAGCGGGCAAGGCGATCGATGAGCGACCGGTCGCCGACGCAGGAGACAAGCATCCGGGCAAGGGCGTAACTCGCGATCTCGAGCTCGGGCTTGAGGTTCCGGGTATCTTCGTCCCCGAACTCCTTTTTGAACGTGAGCGCGGCAACGACCCGTTCCTTTGCCCGCTCGAGCGCCCCTGCGCCGGGGCTGCTTGTGAGAAATTCCTCGAGCGACTCCACGTGCCGGCGGGCCAGCTCCTGCGATTCTTTCAAAAAGGGATATTTGATGAGTTCTTTGCGATCGAGTACGATACCCATCAATCGGCCTCGATCCGAGGAGCAAGGAGGTACTCGACGCGGCCGTTGCCGCCCGCAATGTCAAAGACAAACCGTACCGGGTGATCGATGCCGAGGTAGACCTCCACCTTCTCCGCGCGCGCCATGACGCGGCCCATGTCCTTCAAGTAGTCGATCGAGAAGAGAGAGCGGGCCCGCACCGGGTTTAACGCGACGAGTTCGTCCTCGCCGAGCGCGAGTTTGATCTGGTCGGTGTCCCCCTCCGCCTCCATGTAGAAGGTCATGGCATCGGGGTCGATCCCGAGCGCGATCTTGTCGGAGATGACGGCAGCGGCTTTGATGGCGTTGTTCAGCGCGTCGCCCGGAACGACCGCCTTACCGGGGAGGTCGATTCCCGGCGGGTTCGGATCCTTCCGGATGGTGTTGACGTCAAGGAGCGAGATGGAGTAGCGGTAGCCGCCGAAACTCAGTTCCAGTTTCCGCTCTTCATCGAGCAGGTTCAGGGTCACCGCGTCGCCCTTCCCCATCATCCCGATGATGTTCTTCATCTTTGCGATATCCAGACCCAGCTCCCCGGCTGTCGCCGAGAACGAGTTGAACGCCGTGCTCTGGAGCTCCAGGGAGACCATGGCCACGTTTGCGGTATCGACGGAGCGTGTCCTGATCTGATCCTCGGCCGTGTGCAGGCGGCACTCCGTCACCAGTGCGGCGATCGCGTCGATGGATTCCCGAAATATTTCTGCGTCAATCGTTGCCTTTAACATTGTGACCCCTTATTAAACTCTCGTTGAAAGTATATAATTACCCTATTCATTATAGTGCTTTACGATCAAAATCGGCAGACGGCTCATGACACCGGTCGCGGAGACGGTCGCGGCAGACACGGATCGCCCGTACTCCGGAACCGTATCATTGATGTTTAACAGCACCGAATACTAGACATAATCTTCTTGATCGTGCCGGCGGTGCAGACAGTTATCCGTCGACCTCAGGTGGAGGGTATCTTCCAATGGGTTCTCAATGGACTAAAGACAGCGTCTATCGAAAGGCGATGAAGGCAGGGTACCGGGCACGTGCCGCCTACAAACTGCTGGAGATCCAGCAGCGAAACGGTATCATCAGGCCCGACGATAACGTCGTCGACCTCGGGGCGGCGCCGGGCAGCTGGCTGCAGGTGCTCCGCGACCTGACCGATGGGAAGGTCATCGGCGTGGATCTCAATCCGATCGCGCCCATGGAAGGCGTCACCACCGTCGTCGGGGACTTCACCGACCCTCTCATCCAGGAGCGTATCCGCGAGGAGGCCGGCGGCGTCGTCAATGTCGTGGTCTCCGACGCATCGCCGAAACTCTCCGGCCAGAAGAGTTACGACCAGGCCCGTGCTATCGGGCTCGGCGAGGACGCACTGGCGTTTGCCTGCACGGTCTTGAAACCCGGCGGCAATATGGTGATAAAGTCGTTCCAGGGCGAGCTCTTCGGTGAACTGATCGCCGATGTGAGAAAGCATTTCTATTCCGTCCGGGGCTACAGAACGAAGGCGTCGCGGAGAGGGAGCGCCGAGACCTATATTATCGCAAAGAACTTCAAAGGAACATGCGATGGTGCTGAAAGATCCTTATAACCGAACCGTAACCAACCTCCGGATCAGCCTCACCCAGCGGTGCAACCTGCGGTGCATCTACTGCCACGCCGAAGGAGAAGTGAGCCCGGAGGAGCAGATGAGCGCCGAGGATATCGCCGAGCTGATGCAGGTGGGCGCGCAGTTCGGGATCAGGAGCATCAAGTTCACCGGCGGGGAGCCGCTGCTCCGCCGCGACCTCGTCGATATCATCCGCTCGGTGCCCCCGGGAGTGGAGTCGTCCCTGACGACGAACGGGACGCTGCTTGCAGAGATGGCCGCGGATCTCAAAGAGGCCGGGCTTGCCCGGGTGAACGTCAGCCTCGACACCCTCCGCCCGGACCGCTACCGCGAGATCACGGGCAAAGAACGCCTCGCGGACGTTCTTAAGGGGATCGACGCGGCGATCGAGGCCGGGCTGACCCCGGTCAAGCTCAACATGGTGCTCCTCGACGGCATCAACGAGGACGAACTGGACGACTTCATGGCGTTCGTCCGGAGCAAGCGCGACGTCATCCTCCAGGTCATCGAGTTGATGGAGTTCAACGAGTGCAAGTTCCACGGGGACGTGGACGGCGTCGAGCAGGACTTAAACGACCGGGCGAAGCGGGTCGTCACCCGGCGGATGCACCACCGCAAGAAGTACTGCCTCGACGGCGCCGAGGTCGAGGTGGTGCGCCCGCTCCACAACACGGAGTTCTGCGCATTCTGCAACCGCCTCCGCGTGACCTCGGACGGGAAGCTCAAGCCCTGCCTTCTCCGGAGCGACAACCTGATCGATATCCGGGGCAAGCACGGCAAGGAACTCGAAGACGCCTTCCGCGAAGCCGTCGGCAGGCGGAAGCCGTTCTTTACATAACGATGTCTGCCCCGTTAGGGCGCGACGGACGGAACGTTCGGAGCGCGAGCACCGTAGGTGCGAAGGCAGGCGGAGTTCGAGAAAATTGCGCCGCAATTTTCGAAGGCGATGTTCAGC
>JABNAD010000227.1_pt1 | contig 44019 bp, 62 predicted proteins | sample 7240381 | NCBI WGS metagenome assembly JABNAD01 (sample SAMN11332834, study PRJNA596920) | anaerobic digester metagenome | biome: digested sludge; isolation source: digested sewage sludge-derived enrichment culture grown on H2/CO2 | place: Germany: Goettingen
GTAGAGCATCGCCTTGCCAAGGCGAGGGTCGCGAGTTCGAATCTCGTCTCGCGCTTGAGAAAAGTGTCTTTTATGGACACTTTTTTTATTTGTACGCTAATATTGAGACAATTACCTGTTCTGCATGTGGCAAGAATGATTTTGACTTTTATAGTTGCGAGAAGGCCTTTGTTTTTACAAACAGTAATAGGGCTTTTGTTCTATTTTTGACACTGCAAATATAAGCTGTCTATAGGTTAAAGATCACTAATTGAGCTGGCGCTTTTGATTGCATATATAAACTTATCAAGAGGAATAATGGAGAGCTCATGATTTATTGTGTATTGTATAATAATTAGCGCCTATTAAAATATGGGATTTGTTAACTATTTCAAGTAAAACCTTGTGTTTATGGTGTGTGCAAGGTTTTTTATTCTATTTTAACCAAGATCCCTCAAAGTCTGATGTTGATATTTATGAAACTAAGGACATAGGATTGAGGATATTATCTAAAAAAATGGATAAAAATCTTGACGAAATGAGTTAGGCGTGATAAACTTTAACTAAGTTAGTTGTGGCTACTATGTGTCGAAAGGGGGAGTGAATATGCCACTAACATTAGCAAGTGCAGGAATTCCGCAAATTATAAAACGTATTGGTGGAAAGGATGAGACGCAGCGTTTTTTGGCTTCCCTTGGATTTGTAATGGGAAGTGAGGTCACTGTGATTTCCGAATTTGATGGAAATGTGATTGTAAATGTGAAAGAATCTAGAGTTGCAATCAGTAAATTGATGGCGAATAGAATTATGGTATAAGGTGGGATATGATGAGAACTTTAAAGGATGCAAAAATAGGTGAACGAATTTCTGTAATTAAAGTTACAGGAGAAGGCCCTATAAAACGCAGAATTATGGATATGGGTATTACAAAGGGCGTAGAGATTTTTGTAAGAAAGGTCGCGCCATTGGGTGATCCGGTTGAGGTTACCGTTAGAGGGTATGAACTTTCTTTAAGAAAAGCAGATGCCCAGATGGTTGTGATTGAGTAAAATATTTATAAAATAGTTAGTGAAAACTAATTTTTTTGCGTGATTGTTAGTTTAAGCTAACGACAAGGAGGGTAATTATGTCAATAAAAATCGCTCTTGCCGGAAATCCAAACAGTGGTAAGACAACATTATTCAATGCTTTGACTGGGTCCAATCAGTTTGTTGGAAACTGGCCAGGGGTTACTGTGGAAAAGAAGGAAGGTAAGCTGAAGGGGCACAAGGATGTAACCATTACAGACTTACCAGGAATTTATTCTTTGTCCCCATATACATTAGAAGAGGTTGTGGCAAGAAATTATTTAATGCAAGAAAAACCCGATGCAATTTTAAATATTGTAGACGGTACTAACATTGAAAGAAATTTATATTTAACAACTCAATTGTTAGAATTAGGTTTCCCAATGGTGATTGCCATAAATATGATGGACGTGGTTAAGAAAAATGGAGACGCCATACATATTAAACAGTTGGGGGAAAAGCTTGGATGTACCGTTATGGAAATTTCAGCTTTAAAAGGAACGGGAATTAAAGAAGCGGCTCAGGCGGCAGTTCAGGCAGCAACCCAAGGGGGTGCCCCTAAATTCCATAGTTTCTCTGTACAGGTGGAAGAAGCTTTGTCTACCATTTCTGCTGGGTTACCAAAGGGCATTGAAGAGAAGCAAAAACGTTTCCATGCCATTAAGTTGTTTGAAAGAGATAAGAAGATTTTAGAGGGGAAAGTTTCTGCCTCTGCTTATGAAGATATTATTTCCAAGATTGAAACTGAATTTGACGACGATAGCGAAAGTATTATTACAAATGAAAGATATATTTACATCGGTGAAATCATAAAAGGCTGTTATAAGAAACACAACAAAGGAAACTTGTCATTATCTGATCGAATTGATAGGGTTGTTACAAACCGCTGGTTGGCACTGCCCATTTTTGCAATAGTTATGTTTTTGGTTTATTATGTTTCTGTGACTACAGTTGGTGATTATGCAACGGCCTGGGCGAATGAAGGTGTGTTTGGGGATGGATGGGAATTGTTTGGCTTATGGATTCCTGGTATTCCTGTCATTGTTGGAGACTTTTTGACAAGCATCAATTGTGCCGAGTGGTTACAAGGTTTGATTTTAGATGGTATGATTGGTGGCGTTGGTGCTGTATTAGGTTTTGTACCTCAGATGCTTATTTTATTTATTTTCTTGGCATTTTTAGAAGCATGTGGATACATGGCACGTATCGCATTTATTATGGACAGAATTTTCCGTCGCTTTGGTTTATCAGGAAAGTCATTTATTCCTATGCTCATTGGCTCCGGCTGTGGTGTTCCGGGTATTATGGCATCCAGAACCATTGAAAGCGACAGAGACCGTAAAATGACCATCATTACAACAACTTTTATTCCTTGTGGAGCAAAATTGCCTGTTATTGCTTTGATTGCAGGTGCATTATTTAATGGGGCACCTTGGGTTGCGCCCAGTGCATATTTTGTAGGGATTGCAGCAATTATTGTTTCAGGTATTATTCTAAAAAAGACTAAGATGTTTGCAGGAGATCCCGTTCCCTTTGTTATGGAGCTTCCTGCGTACCATATGCCTACGGTTTCTAATGTATTACGCAGTATGTGGGAAAGAGGCTCATCCTTCATTAAGAAGGCTGGTACTATCATTTTACTTTCTGCTATCTGTGTGTGGTTCCTTTCCAATTTTGGTTATGTTGATGGTTCCTTCGGTATGGTAGAGGATTTGAGTGATGGATTCCTTGCATCCATTGGTAATGCAGTTGCTTGGATTTTCACACCTTTAGGCTGGGGCAATTGGAAGGCAACAGTGGCAGCACTTCTTGGGCTAGTGGCAAAAGAAAATGTAGTAGGTACCTTCGGCGTTCTGTACGGCTTTGCCGAAGTTGCCGAGGATGGTGCTGAAATTTGGGGTACATTAGCAGCTAGCTTTACCCAGGTAGCTGCATACAGTTTCTTGGTGTTCAATTTACTGTGCGCTCCTTGCTTTGCAGCAATTGGTGCAATCAAAAGAGAAATGAATAGCGCAAAATGGACATGGTTTGCAATTGGATATCAGACGATCTTTGCTTATGCAGTCTCTTTCTGCGTATATCAAATTGGTTCAGTGATCACCGGTGATTTGGCATTCGGCATCGGAACGGTAATTGCCATTTTGGTTGTCATCGCTTTCTTGTATTTAATGATTCGCTCAAATACAAAAGCAAAAGATGATAAGGTTTCTGTTAGCCTTGCAGGCTAAAAAAAGGAGGTAAGGATTATGACACCGGGAACAATTGTTGTAGGGTTGGTTTTGCTTGGAGTCGTAGTTACAATTATAAGAAGCTTGAGGAAGAAGAAGGGTGGATGCAGTTGCGGTACAGATTGTTCTTCCTGCAATCACTGCGATCATTCTTGATAGCCTCGGGGAGCTTCATTAAAGTGTAGTTGAAATAGGTCTTCTATGAAATGTTTTTATCATAGAAGACCTATTTTTTTACAGAAAGCCAAGAAGAGGTTACTTCCTTGTATCTTTTAATACTAATTTAGGTCACTTAGAGAGGCATAAGGAGACTTGAAAGAATCTTTGGAAAACTGTGACAATGTTACGAATCTTTCAGAATGAACAATAGATTACTGAATAGTATTTGACTTAGCAGAAAAGACCGATATAATAGAGACATAATAGAAAGATGTGGAAGTTTAGGTTGTTGAAATAAAAATTGAGGTGAGTGTATGAGCAAATTAAGTCGCAAAAACAAGTTATCTTTTAGAATTTCGTTCATGAATACAGGTATTATTTTTGTAATTATCGGGGCAATATGTTTTTCGTTGGCCGGAATGACAAGAAAAGTTGTAACGAATCAAGTTAAAAAAGAAATTACTTATATTGCAGATGCAAATGCAGCGGTTGCACGGGCTTATCTACAAAAAATGTATGTTTTTTCAACTAGTTTGGCTTCGGAGGTTTCAAGATATCAAAGCTTGGAGCAAGATACTTCAGAAAAAATGTTAAAGGATTCTTTGAAAAACGTATTGACAGACCAGAAAATTTTTTCTGCATACTTTGCCTTTGAACCAAATAAATTTTTCCCTGATACCCCTAAAGGGCGTTCTTATTATTTATATAGGGATGGTTCGGGCACGGCATTGGATATAAATGATGACTATGATATTTATGGGACGGCAGACTATTACGCACCAGCCAAGGACAAAATGTCCACACATATTACAGAGCCATACGCTTATCAATTGTCAAATGGACAGACCGTTTGGTTGGTAACACTAAGCTCTCCTATAACGGATAGTACTGGTAGATTTATTGGCGTTGCCAATTGTGATATCTTGACGGACAGTGTGAATTCATTAGACTATAATGATGGAGAATTTAAGACTGCCCATACTTATGTAATGACTGGAAAGGGAACTTTAATTGCAGATAACCTAGATAAGGAGGTCATTGGTCAGAGCTTTCAGGTTCATTCTGAAAGTGACCAAAAGATTTTAGATGCAGCTGCAAGAGGTTCTTCCGTATTAGTAGAGGATAAAAATGATGCATTTAATAATGAAGCCGCTTGGATTGTACATATACCCGTATCTTTACCGGGAACAGACTCATTATGGTCCAGTGCTTATGTGGTAAGTAAATACGAAGCTTTGGCGGTAGTGAATCAAATTACCTATACTATGGCGGCAATTGGGCTATTGGGATTGACTGCCCTTACCTTTTTTAGCTATTACACACTGAAAAGAGCATTGGCACCGGTAAACGATGTAATGGTAATGGCAGAAAAAATGGGTGCTGGAGATTTAAGCGTGGATCATGGATTGATGGTTACAACAAAGGACGAATTGGGAATTTTAGCAAATATTTTTAAAGAAACATCTGAAGTATTATCAGGTTATATCCATGAAATTTCATATCTCTTAGAAGAAATAGCGGCAGGAAATTTGACAGAAGAAATCCAAAGGGAATATATTGGAGATTTTACTGCAATTCAGCGTTCGTTTAATCATATTCAAACTGCCCTAAGTCAAACCTTTGGAGAAATGACCTTTGTGGCGGAGCAGGTTTCTTCTGGTTCTGAGCAGGTTGCCAGTGCGGCGCAGGCACTAAGCCAAGGGGCAACCCAGCAGGCTAGCTCTGTAGAAGACCTCACCAGAACGATTATGGATATTGCAAGGCAAATTGATGGCAGTGCCACAAAGGCGGAGGAGGCAAGTCAAAAGGCAATAGAAGTGGGCATGGCAATGGAAAATAGTAATCAAAAAATGAACCAAATGCTGGACGCTATGAATAGTATTCATAATAAATCCAGGGAGATTGGAAAAATCATTAAAGCCATTGAGGAAATAGCATTTCAGACCAATATACTGGCTTTAAATGCAGCCATTGAGGCAGCAAGGGCAGGTTCTGCGGGGAAAGGTTTTGCTGTGGTTGCAGATGAGGTGAGAAATCTGGCGGCGAAAAGTGCAGAGGCAGCAAAGGATACTACAAAATTAATTGAAAGTACACTGCTTTCTGTGGATGATGGCTTTAAAGTGGCAAATGATACTGCGGATGCACTGTCAAATGTTGTGGTTGAAGCAAGAGAAATTATTACTTCAATCAATCATATATCCCAAAATGCACAGGAGCAAGCCGAGGCAATTACCAAAGTCAATATGGGGTTGGAACAGATTACAGATGTGGTTCACACTACTTCAGCAATGGCTGAGGAGAGTGCCGCTACCAGCGAGGAGCTTTCAGGTCAAGCGGAAATTCTAAAGGATTTGATTTCAAACTTTAAAATTAAAAATCAAAAGAGTTTATCGAAAGATGTCAATGAATTTTCTGAAGAAGCAACAGAAGGGGATAGTAAGGCATTTGAAGATAAATATTAAAAAAAGGTGGCCTGGGAATTTCCCGGGCCAGCTTTTTTCTATAGAGAAGTAGAGACACTTTATAAAGTGTTATGTTTATCCCAATGGTCTTATTTGTGTCATCATTGTAAGACTCCATTTGTTTTAAAAGATTATCAAAGAAGCTGTTTAGTTCAGAGCAAATTCCAAAGGAAGGGGCACCTGTAGTTACAGGTGCCCCAAAGGAAAAGGTTCGAAATGAATTACTAATATCGTTTTTAATAAGCTGCAAAATCCTGACCTAGTTTTGCGCAGTTGGCTTTACCATCTGCATCAGGGAAACCGCAGAGGATTAAACCTTCTTCATTAAAAAGGTTCACGTTTGCCTTTTCGCATCTTGCACACCAATCACGCATCCACTGACCATCGCCCCAACCATAAGAACCAAATAAAGCGACTTTTTTACCAGACAGTTTGCTTTCGATGGAGGAGAAGAATGGGTCGAATTCAGCTTCTTCTAAAACTTCATCACCCATAGAGGGGCAACCAAATGCAATCTTATCATAGTCACTGATATTACCATGGAAAGCATCTACAGTGAAAATTTCTGTGTCAGCACCCATGCCCTGGGCGATTTCTTTTGCCATAATTTCAGTATTACCTGTTCCGCTCCAATAAATAACAGCTTTTTTCATGTTTAAAAAACCTCCTGTAATGTTTGTTTTGCTTCTAATAATGAGAGAATTGGTATTCCCTTGGAAGCCTGATGTAATAATTTTTTTCTGCAATATGTGTATTGACGAAAGGTTGCTACGGCACTCTTTTCGTCACCGTACACCTTCCAATAACCACAGAGCTTATAATTTTGCCCCTTTTTCTCGATGAAGGCAAAAACATCTTCCGGCGGATAGCCTAAAAAAAAGCCGATTTCATGGGGGAAATCATTGCACTTTTGAATACGGCATCGCAGAAAAGCTAAGGTATTCACTAAAGAGGATTCTTGGTTAACATGAAAAGGATAACCGGTTTCAACCAAAAAAGTTTTAACGGCAGGTTTGTTGAAATATTCCAGTAAACATTCCTTTCTGTAGACCAGAAAAAAAACTCGCTTCTTGCAACAATAAAGATATTGCAATGAAATACCTCTTTCTTCAAGCTGTTTTTGATAGGCTGCAACTTCATCTTTTAGGGATTGCAGGCAGGATAAGGGTAAAGAGAACAAATTTGCCTGCTTAATCCCAAAGAGCGTTGGGGCGCCGTGATAAAGCATCTGCATTTCGAAATCAGACATAAGTTACCTCCTTTGTTAGTAATGGCTAACTCAAGCCTGACAGTATGAGCTTAAAATTTTGTTTAAAGCAGAGGAAGAAGAACTGTGGGAACGAGCAATGGTAATTTGATTACGTTCTGCTTCCGATACTGCGCCGGCAACCATAATATGAGAAACTGTGCTGGTAAATAGCACAATTAGATCCGCCTTTCCAATTTGGCTGCGGAAGTTTCCGGGCATCTGGGTGAAAACTTTACTTTTGCAATTATATTTTTTACAAATATCCATATATTGACGAACCATACGATCATGTCCGCCTACGATAACAACGCTCATGGAATACCTCCTAAATCGTTTTTAGTTAGTTTACACTAACTATGTGCTAATGTTACCATTAGTAGAAAGAAATGTCAAGACTTTTTTTCTAGTTTATTTACTTTTTCACCAAGGTGTAATATGGATTAATGTTTGAGATTATGCTATAATAATGAAAAGGAGGGATGTTGATGTTAAAAATAAATTGAGTATATTCTGTGTTTTAGAAAATGATATGAGAGCATATTGGCGAGAGTCTCTGTTCACATTTTCAGATAAATAAAGCTTAAGAAAAAGAAAAATATGATTCATCGTTATGGATCATAAATGTATAAAAGGAGAAATAACAATGATAGAAACAGAACGATTGATATTACGCAGTATAAACAAAGATGATGCGGCGGATATTTTTGAATATAGCAAAGAGCCAGAAGTAGGGAAGAATGCAGGGTGGAAACCCCACGAAACCATAGAAGAAACCAGAGAGATTCTCAATGCTGTTTTTTTAGAGAAGGATGGTATATTCGGTTTGGTGGAAAAGGAAAGTGGCAAGTTGTTTGGAACTATAGGTTTGGTACCTGATGTCACGAGAGAAAATGAAGGCTCGAGAATGCTTGGTTACGCCATTGGTAAGAATTTCTGGGGAAAAGGCTATATGACTGAGGCAGTAGGGGCTATTCTTTCCTATGCTTTTGATGAGAAGGGCTATGGCTTGATTTCAGTTTCCCATTATACGGACAATTTGCGTTCTCAGCGGGTCATTGAAAAGAGTGGTTTTCAGTTTGAAGGAGTACAGCGTCAGTCAGAATTGCGTTATGATGGTGTGATGAAGGATAAAAGATGGTACTCAATGACAAAGGATGAGTTTTGTCGTAAAATAAAATAAAATCAAAGGTTTTCGTATGTAATTTCGTAACACAAAAGCAGGTTTTTGAAGTAAAATAGGAGTCAGTGCGATGAGAAGAGGTGTTTTTGTGGAAATAGTCAACTGGAAAGAACTTTTATATCCGTATGAACAAGCAGTGGATGAACTGCTTTTAAAATTTCGCTGTTTAGACAAGGAGTGTAGGCAACTGGGGATATATTCCCCCATTGACTCGGTAACGGGACGATTGAAAAAGCCGGCAAGCATATTAGAAAAGGCGGGTAAAAAACAAATTCCCCCGGAAAAAATCGAGGAAAAAATTGAGGATATTGTAGGCATCCGTATTCTTTGTCAATTTGTTGAGGATATTGAAAAGGTTGTAACCATGGTTCATTCCAGAAAGGATATGACTGTTTTGGAAGAGCGAGATTACATAACCAATACCAAACCCAGTGGATACCGCAGCTATCATATGATTATTCGATATCCATTAAGTACTGCTTTAGGGCCCAAGGAGGTTTTGGCCGAAATACAAATCCGTACCAATGCCATGAATTTTTGGGCAACAGCGGAGCATTCCCTAAGGTATAAATATAGCGGCAATATTCCTGAAAATTTGCAGCATCGTCTAAGAATTTGTGCGGAGGCTGCATTTCATTTGGATCGAGAGATGTCTACCATTCGTGAGGAAATAACCAATGCCCAACGACTCAATGAAATTAAAGGGAATTTGGTTACGAATATCTTAGACAATATTCAAAGTTTGCATTTTGGGGCAAACTTAGATGAAATGGATGAAATTAATAAAGAATTTGTGGATATTTGGAACAATGAGGATATTGATGAACTAAAGGCATTTAATGAAAAGCTAAATGTTATGGCAGAGGTTTATCGAGTGTAAAAAGGAGTAGCAGCATGGGGTTATTTGCAATTGCAGACCTCCACTTTGGATTTTCTGTAAATAAGCCAATGAGTATTTTTGGTGCCAATTGGGAAGGTCATAGTGAGAGAATTATTGAAAATTGGCAGCGAGAAGTTGGCAAGGAGGACACGGTTTTAATCCCTGGAGATATTTCCTGGGCTATGAAAGAGGAAGATGCTGTGACTGACTTACAGGTGATTCAAGGTCTGCCTGGGAGAAAGATATTTTTAGAGGGAAATCACGATTACTGGTGGAAATCTGCTTCAAGGCTGGAAAGAAATTTTGATGGGATGCGTTTTTTGAAAAATGACTGTGACTGTTATGAGAACTTATATATCTGTGGATCAAGGGGATGGCTATGCCCTAATGACACCCGCTTCACTGCCCAGGATCAAAAGCTTTATGAACGGGAACAGATAAGATTGAGGCTTTCCTTAGATAGCGCCATGAGAAAGGGGGCGGAGGAAATTCTTCTGATGATGCATTTTCCTCCGGTGAATGATAGGCAAGAAAATTCTGCTTTTTTAGATATCATTCGGGAATACCCTATAAGACAGGTGGTGTATGGACATTTACATGGGAAACCCAGCCACGTAAGCGGCATAAAGGGTGAGAGGGACGGAATTGTTTACCATTTGATTTCTGCCGACTACCTCGATTTTTGTCCGAAAAGGTTATTATAGATTAAGCAATGGTGATTGATTCTCAATCGCCACTAAGCCCAACAAAACTTGGGCGTTATGAATACTTTTAAGACCTGCATTTATGCTGGTTACAGTGATTCAAACATGAAACCCTTGTGGGTATTTGCGGGCAAACCCTCAAGATTTTTGACCTTTTAGGTAACGGCGATTGATGATCAATCGCCGTTATTTTTTAGTCTTCAAAGTCATTTGCAGCTTCTACAATCCGTTTTTTCAATGTTCGAGTGTTATAATCCTCTTCCAAGACCAATTCTAAGGAAAAACTTTCTAATTCATCTTCATCTACAAGATAGGTTGCTTCAAAGGCCGAGGTCAAATCATCTTCAAATAAGATTTCCCCTTCGATTGCCCAACTGTCCTCGCCTTTATCGATAGAATAGATATTGACTTCTGTGATTTGTAACATTGCAAAAGATCCTCCCTTTAATACATTTTCCTTCTTATTTCTTTTTTTTTGTTTTCTTCGTTTTTTTTACAGAATAACCAAAGGTGCCTAGTTGCTTACCTAGGGTAAAATATGCGCCGTGGGAATAACAAACAGGTTCAGTATCATTGAAATGAAATTTTCCTGTCTCATCTAAATATTCGTCACTGACGCTAACGGAAACTACTTCTGCCAGAAACATGTGATGGGTGCCTAAAGGAATAATTTCCTTTACCTTACACTCAATGTTTACGGGGCTTTCATAAATGATAGGTGCATCTACTTTTTCCCCTTTTTTTGCAGTAAGTTTCATTTCCTTAAATTTATCCATATCCCGCCCGCTTTTCACACCACAAAAATCACAGGCATAAGCCAAGTCTTTGTTGACCAAATTAATAACAAACTCCCCACTGTTTTGAATCAGCTCAAAGGAGTGGCGTGAAGGACGTATGGAAATATAGGTCATTGCCGGGTCGCTGTTTACGGTTCCCGCCCATGCAACGGTAATGATATTTCCTTTTTCCTCTGTACCACAGGATACCATAACAACGGGTACCGGGTAAAGCACGGTGCCAGGCTTCCATATCGCTTTTCCCATGTAACAACCTCCTTTTTAAAAATGAAAAGGTGCATCATAAAATATAAAGTGACGCTATTTATCTTATACGAGATACAGCGCTTTGTAAAGAAAAAAAGAGTTCAGAATTCATATGTTTTTTTTCCTATTTCTTGTATTCTATGCTGATTTTCAGTATGATGTTAAAAAGAATGTAAAATAACGGAGGAATTTTATGGAACTGCCCATTCAATATACGGAAAAAATGCAAAAGCTTTTGGGGGAAGAATACCCAGAATACTTGGAATCCTTTGAGGACTCAAGAAATTTTGGGTTGCGGGTAAATCTTTTGAAGCTCACACCAGAGGCTTTTTGCGATAAGTCTGCTTTTCCCCTAACCCCAGTGCCATGGTGTAACGAAGGATTTTATTATGCTGGGGATCAACGTCCTGCCAAGCACCCTTATTATCATGCGGGGCTTTATTACTTACAGGAGCCTAGTGCCATGAGCCCTGGAGCGATTTTGCCGATTCAGCCCGGCGAAAAAGTGTTGGATGTTTGTGCTGCACCGGGTGGAAAATCTACACAACTGGGTGCAAAGCTTCAAGGCGAAGGGCTTTTGGTTGCCAATGACATCAGCGCAGGTCGAGCAAAAGCGTTATTAAAGAACATTGAGCTATTTGGCATTCGTAATAGCATTGTAATGAGTGAACCACCTGAGCGCCTAAAAGAAAGGCTGCCCAATTATTTTGATAAAATTCTAATTGACGCTCCCTGCTCAGGGGAGGGCATGTTTCGCAAGGAACCTGATATGGTGAAAAGCTGGAATGAAGAAATGCTTTCTTTTTGTCAAAAGGAACAGGCTGGAATTTTGGAAGCTTGTGCCGAGATGCTTCGTCCCGGTGGGATGATGCTCTATTCTACCTGTACCTTTGGAGTGGAGGAGAATGAAAAAAGCATTGCTGAATTTTTAGAAAGACATCAGGAATTTTCCCTTATCCCCATTGCAAAGCAATATGGTTTTTCTTCTGGAATTGGAGAACTTCAACAGTGCGCAAGACTATATCCCCATAAAATAAAGGGAGAAGGACATTTTCTTGCTTTAATGCAAAAGACTGGGGAAGGGAATCAAGGGATAATTTCAGAAGAGGTGGGGGAACAAGAAAAGGACATTCTGCCTTTCTTGGAATTTGAAAAAGAAGTGCTGAAAACAAAATTAGATGGAACCTTTAAAATTTTTGGGGAGAGCCTGTATCTTTTGCCGGAGGGAATGCCATCCATGAAAGGTCTTCGGGCTTTGCGCACAGGATGGCAGTTGGGAACGCTGAAAAAAGGGCGTTTTGAGCCCTCTCAAGCCTTTGCCATGGGACTTGCCAAAGATGAAGTATCCAATGTGGAGGATTTCCTTTTGGCAGACGATAGGGTCATTCGATATTTAAAGGGTGAAACTGTTGAAGCAGATGGCAGGGATGGCTGGACATTGGTTTGTGTGGATGGCTTTCCTTTGGGCTGGGCGAAACGGCAAGGTGGAAGACTTAAGAATAAATACGCTGTGGGTTGGAAATGGGAATGATGCGTCCTTGACTAGAGGACATATGTGTAATTGCGGTTGACAAATTTCGAAAAGTTTGTAAAATAGAACTATCGTAAATTTTAAGCTTAAGGAAGAAGGGAATGGAATGGCGAATTTAACATATATGGGGACGAGGGATGCTTCCATACGAGCAACGGCGTCGCAAGCAATTTTAAGAGGAATTTGTCCTGATGGGGGACTTTATATACCCGAAGTAATTCCTACAATGGAAAAGTCATTAGCGGAATTGAGCAAGTTAAGCTATCAGGAGTTGGCGTATGAGGTTTTACGCCTATTTTTGGATTTTACTGAGGAGGAATTAAAAGCCTGCATTGATGGGGCTTATGACGATAAATTTGATACAATAGAGATTGCCCCGGTGGTTCAAAAGGGGGACGCTTTCTTTTTAGAGCTGTTCCATGGCAAAACCCTAGCTTTTAAGGATATGGCCTTGTCAATTTTGCCTTATTTTATGAAAACAGCGGCAAAACGTGAAGGGATTGAGAAGGAAATTGTTATTTTAACAGCCACTTCGGGAGATACAGGTAAGGCGGCGCTGGAAGGCTTTGCAGGTGTGGAAGGTACAAAAATCATTGTATTTTTCCCTGAGGATGGGGTCAGCCCAGTACAAAAGTTGCAAATGACAACACAAGAGGGTGAGAATACATGTGTTGTGGGGATTTTGGGTAATTTTGACGATGCTCAAAGTGCAGTGAAAAGTATTTTTACCGACAAAGCTTTGGCAGAGGAACTGGAGAAGAAGGGCTTCCTATTTTCTTCTGCAAATTCCATTAACATTGGGCGCTTGGTTCCTCAGATTGTTTATTATTTTCATGCTTATTTAGAAGCGGTAAAACAAGGAGCTTTAAAAATGGGTGATGAATTGAACTTTACGGTACCAACAGGAAACTTTGGGGATATTTTGGCTGGTTGGTACGCCATGAAAATGGGTCTACCTGTTGGTCATTTTGTTTGCGCCTCCAATGATAATAAGGTGTTGTATGATTTCTTCCGTACCGGTACTTATGACAGAAATAGGGAATTCCGGGTGACAGTTTCTCCTTCCATGGATATTTTGATTTCCAGTAATTTGGAGCGTTTATTGAGTCATATAGCAGGGCAAGATGCCACCAAAGAGGATATGGAGAAGCTAGGTAAGGATGGCAAATATTCCGTTACCATTACAGAAAAGAAAATCAGCGGGGAATTTGCAACGGAAGAAGAAACTTATGGGGCGATCAAAAGGTTCTTTGAAAAAACAGGCTATGTGATGGACACCCATACAGCAGTTGCCTATGCCGCTTATCAAAAATATAAAGAGGAAAGCAAAGACACCAGACCCATGGTGATTGTTTCAACGGCAAGTCCGTACAAATTCACCAAAGATGTCATGATGGCGTTGGATAAAAAGTATGAGCAAGAAGATGCATTTGCATTAATGGATGTTTTGGAAAAAATTAGTAGTGTGGCTATTCCAGAGCCCATTCGAGGTATAGAACATAGAACAATTTTACACAAAAATGTTTGTGACAGGGATAAAATTAAGGATTTTGTAAAAGGATATTTAGCGTAGAGAATGGTTTTTATAGGTAGATTATGTAATTCTTTTGAAAATGCCCCATTTTCTATTATGCAGAAAGTACAAGAAATGTCCCACATAGGGGGGCACCTTTGCTTGCCTTTGAGAAAGTGGGTATGCAGAACGGAAAGCCGTTGATTTTGTCGTTTGGATGGATTACAATGTATTTTGGAAACACTGTTTTATGAATGGGCGTGTATAATTGTTTTTTTTTCATTTAGACACAATGGGAAATTACTTAACTATTTGCCTATTTAATCATTTCAGTGCGCTTCCTTGAAATACAGGTCCCATTTTTGGGAATAAATTTTGCCTTGATAAATGGGCAGAAAACAAACAGGGAATCTAAAAAAGAATAAAAAGGAGATTTATACCATGAAAATGTTCATCGACACTGCGAATGTGGAGCACATCAAAGAGGCAAATGATTTAGGCGTTATTTGCGGCGTTACAACAAACCCTTCCTTAATTGCAAAAGAAGGTAGGGACTTCGTTGAGGTAGTAAAGGAAATAACAACAATCGTTGACGGCCCAATCAGCGCGGAGGTCATCAGCCTTGAGCATGAAGGCATGGTAACAGAGGCCAGAGAACTGGTTAAAATCCATAAAAATATTGTAATAAAAATCCCTATGACTTTGGAAGGCTTAAAAGCTGTAAAAATTTTGACAGCGGAGGGCATTAAAACAAACGTAACTTTAATTTTTTCAGCTACACAGGCGTTAATGGCTGCAAGAGCAGGTGCAACTTATGTTAGCCCCTTCTTAGGCAGAATTGACGATATTGGTGCGGTAGGTATGACTTTAATTGAAGAAATCGTTGAGATTTTTGATGTTCACGGCATTCAGACAGAAATTATTGCGGCAAGCATCCGTAATCCTTTGCATGTCATTGATGCGGCAAGAGTTGGTTGCCATATTGCAACCATCCCTTACAACGTATTAATTCAGATGGCAAAGCATCCTTTGACAGATCTTGGTATTGAACGTTTCTTGAAGGATTGGGAAACCGTACCTAAAAAATAATCAGACACAAACGTTACTATTGTTTTTGGAGGTAAAAACATGAACCCTATGGATCAATTAACGATTAACACCCTGCGTTTTCTTTCAGCAGAAGCAATTCAGCAAGCAAACAGCGGACATCCCGGTTTGCCTTTGGGTGCAGCACCTATGGCATATACCTTGTGGGCAAAGGAAATGAAAATCAACCCCAAGAATCCCGCATGGAACGATAGAGACCGTTTCGTTCTTTCTGCTGGTCACGGTTCCGCATTGCTATACTCTTTATTGCACTTGTTTGGCTATGGCTTGACCATTGAAGATCTGAAAAACTTCCGTCAAAGGAATTCTTTGACCCCCGGTCACCCCGAGTATAAGCATACTCTTGGTGTAGAAACAACCACTGGCCCTTTGGGACAGGGCATTGCAAATGCGGTAGGTATGGCTTTGGCTGAAAGCCATTTGGCAGCGAAATTTAATACACCTGAGTTTAAAGTGGTAGATCATTATACCTTTGCCCTTTGTGGTGACGGTTGTTTGCAGGAAGGTGTTGCTTCAGAAGCCGCATCTTTAGCTGGAACAATGGGTCTTTCTAAATTGGTTTTATTATATGATTGCAACAAAATTACAATCGAAGGCAGTACAGATGTTGCTTTTAAAGAGGACGTAAAAGCCCGCTTTATTGCTTACGGCTGGGATGTTTTTGAAGTGGAAGATGGTAATGATGTGGATGTTCTTACCAAGATCATCGCAGAAGCAAAGGCTTCGGACAAGCCAGCCTTGGTAAAAGTAAACACCCAGATTGGTTACGGTGCACCCAATAAGCAGGGTAAGGCATCTGCCCACGGCGAACCCCTTGGCGCAGAGGAAATTGGTCTTGCCAAAGGTAATTTAAGCTGGACATATGCAGATGAATTCTTCGTTCCGGAGGAAGTTAAGGCTCATATGGCTGAAATCATTGCAGATGGAGCAAAGGCAGAAGCAGCTTGGAACGAAATGTTCAAGGCTTATACTGAAAAAAATCCTGAACTGGCAAAGGAATATGCAGCTTGGCACAGCAATGAAATAGCTGTTGATTTGTTAAATGATGAAGATTTTTGGAAAAACGAAGGAGATATTGCTACCCGTGCGGCGTCCGAAAAGGTTTTGCAAAAGGTTGCAAAGGTTGTGCCAAACTTATTTGGTGGTTCTGCCGACTTGGCTCCTTCCAATAAATCCGTTATGAAGGATAGAGAATATTATAGCAAAGAAAACCCCGCAGGTTCCAATGTGCACTTTGGCATTCGTGAGTTTGCTATGACTGCTATGTCAAACGGTATGGCAGTACATGGTGGGTTACGTCCTTATATTGCAGGTTTCTTTGTATTTGCAGATTATATGAAGGCAGGCCTTCGTATGGAATCTTTGATGGGCTTACCTGTAATCAGCATTATGACCCATGATAGCATTGGCGTTGGAGAAGACGGCCCTACCCATCAACCTATTGAGCATTTGGCAATGCTGCGTAGCATGCCTAACTATATTGCTTTCCGTCCTTGCGATACAAGAGAAACAGCTGCAGGGTGGTATACTGCATTGACAAAAGCAAGCACACCCACTGCTTTGATTCTTTCCAGACAGAACTTGCCTGCTTTAGATGGCACAGGTAAGGATGCATTAAAGGGTGCTTATATTTTGAAGGACTGCATCGGCACACCAGATGTTTTATTAATGGCAAGTGGTTCTGAGGTGGAGCTGATTTACAAGGCTTATGATGTTTTGGTTGAAAAAGGTGTAAAAGCAAGAGTTATCAGTATGCCAAGCTGGGAATTGTTTGAAGAACAAAGCGCAGAATATAAAGAAAGTATTATGCCAAAGGCAGTTAGAGCAAGACTTGCTGTGGAAGCAGGGGCTGATTTTGGTTGGCATAAGTATGTAGGCCTTGACGGAGCTACCATTTGTATGGATGGCTTTGGTGCATCTGCGCCAGCAGGCTTATTATTTAAAGATTTTGGCTTTACCGTTGAAAACGTTGTGGAAAAAGCACTTGCGTTGGTAAAAGCATAATATTGCAAAGAAGCGAGAAGCTCTCGGGGGGAAAGGGGAACCAATAAGGTTCCTCCTCCCCAAAGAGCTTTTTTCATAGGAAGGAGGGGACACATGCGTACATTTATTGCTATTGAACTATCCCCTGAGGTTAGAACGTATCTTTCTGAAATTCAGACGGAGACCCAAAAATATTGTCGTCGTGGGAACTATACACCCCAAGATAATTTTCATGTTACTTTGCATTTTTTAGGAGAAATTGACCCAACAGATGTGGAGTATGTAAAAGAAGCCATGTTTGAGACGGCCCAAAGAAATCGGATCTTTGATTTAAAATTGGGACAAATCGGTTTTTTTGGAAAAGGGGATAAAGGCGTTCTCTGGGCCGGGTTGGAAAAAAGTGATTCTTTGCAAAGGCTGTTTTTTGGTCTTGAAAAAAGCTTGGAACGCCAAGGATTTCCAAGAGAGAAAAAAGGGCTTAGTCCCCATATCACCCTGGGACGTGAAGTTGAGCCCCAAAGAGGCTTTGCCGATGTGCAAAAAGCCGTTGCCTTGGAGGGCAAAAGTTTCACAGTGGAAAAAATCACTTTGATGGAAAGTGTGCGGCGAGGGCCTCGATTAATATATAAGCCGATTTATCGGCAAGAATTAAAGGGTTATCATGCATAAGGGTAATTTTGCCAATAAGATTGCGTTTATGGGATAAAATATAAAAATTTTATTGCGAAACGAAAGATAGGGCAGGTCAAAGGTGCTTTTTGTTTTTCGGATTATTAAGGAGGAAAAAGAAAATGCAGGAAATGGAAAAGGCAGTAATTACCGTTTTGGGACAGGATTGTGTAGGGATTACCGCTAAGGTATGTACGGTTTTGGCGGAAAACAACATTAATATTTTAGATATTTCCCAGACCATTGTTGGGGGATACTTTAATATGGTAATGGTTGTGGATATCACAAGCATGAAGCTTGGGTATGATGAAATTTCAGAGAAGCTTAATATCATTGGTGACGAGATGGGTCTGAAAATCAAGATTCAGCACACAAAAATCTTTGATGCTATGCATCGCATTTAATCAGGGAGGGCTGAAGGATGATAACAAGAAATGAAATTTTAGAAACCAACCGCATGATTGATGATATGAACCTTGATGTTCGTACCATTACAATGGGAATCAGTTTATTAGACTGCGCCGATGCAGATATTGAGAAGTTCAACGAGAAGATTTACAACAAAATTACCACATATGCCAAGGATTTGGTTAAGGTAGGGGATGAATTGGCAAAGAAATATGGTGTTCCTGTTGTAAATAAGAGAATTTCTATTACTCCAATTGCAATTGCGGCAGCGGGTTGCCAAACAGATTCCTATGTGACTATTGCCCAAACCTTGGATCGGGCGGCAAAAGAAGTAGGCGTAAATTTTATTGGTGGTTTTTCCGCTTTGGTACATAAAGGTTATACCAAAAGTGATAGAACGCTGATTTCATCTATTCCAGAGGCAATGGCTGTTACCGATAGAGTTTGTTCCTCCGTTAATATTGGAACCTCTAGAAATGGTATCAATATGGATGCCGTGAAGAAGATGGGAGAAGTAATACTGAAAACAGCTGAATTGACCAAAGATGCGGAATGCATTGGCTGTGCAAAGTTAGTTGTATTCTGTAATGCAGTTGAGGATAATCCTTTTATGGCGGGAGCATTCCATGGTGTTGGAGAAGCAGATTGCGCCATTAATGTTGGTGTAAGTGGCCCTGGTGTTGTGAAAAAGGCATTAGAAGAAGTGCGGGGTGCGGATTTTGAAACCCTTTGCGAAACAGTGAAGCGCACTGCATTTAAAATTACTCGAGTGGGACAGATGATTGCAAAAGAAGCTTCCGAGAGACTAAATGTTCCTTTTGGGATTATTGACCTTTCCTTGGCCCCTACCCCTGCCGTTGGTGACAGTATCGCTGAAATTTTTCAGGAAATGGGTCTTGCTGAGCCCGGTGCGCCGGGAACAACAGCGGCTTTGGCTTTATTAAATGATAACGTGAAAAAAGGTGGCGTTATGGCCTCCTCCTATGTGGGTGGTTTAAGCGGTGCTTTTATTCCTGTCAGCGAGGATCACGGTATGATTGAGGCAGCGGAAAAAGGCGCACTTACATTGGAGAAGCTTGAAGCTATGACTTGTGTTTGTTCCGTTGGTTTAGATATGATTGCCATTCCGGGAGATACCCCTGCATCAACCATTTCCGGTATCATTGCCGATGAAGCGGCAATCGGCATGGTGAACAACAAAACCACGGCGGTAAGATTGATTCCTGTAATCGGTAGAAAAGAAGGCGACCACGTTGAATTTGGCGGTTTATTGGGGCATGCTCCTGTTATGCCTGTAAATCGTTATAGCTGTGAAGCTTTTATTGGCCGCGGGGGTCGAATTCCTGCACCAATTCATAGCTTTAAAAATTGACAATAAGGTGGTGCCACATAATTCTAAGGCATTCGTCGAGATTTATGGAATGTAACTTTAAATGAATAGAAGTAGTTCTATTGAAGTAAAATGACTGGTATTTGTGTGTACAAATATGCGAGTGGTTTTGAAATCAATAGAGCTACTTTTTTTGTGTTCTAACTAATAAATACCTTGATGAAATGATCTATGAAAGTTTAACAAGTTTCTTACAATATTTTCAATCAGGAGGAATGACCTTTGGGTATGCAGAAATAAAACAAGTAAAATCTGGATAGAATAGAGGAAGAAATATGGATATCCCAAAAAACATGGAGGCATTGTGCATACGGACGGAATTGGCACTTTGGAAGGGACGCCGGAGTATTTATGGCGCACGGCGGAAAGCATTAAGCAGTGAGTATGTGCTAAAGAAAGATGTCGTAGATCGAATGGAACGGAGTTTATTAAAGCATTTTTCTCTTTTTAGCGGAAATTATGAAGATAAGTTGGAAAAAGAAAAGTGGGAAGTGAGTGAGGCAAAAAAAGCCTATGACAAAGTAGTATTTTATATTGAGGAAGGGGGGAAAAGGATTCTCCAACTGGAACAGCAGGGGCGAGCCCTGAGGACAGAAGGAACACGTTTGGATAATAAGGAACAAAACGATTCAGCTCCTGCCATTGAAAATGGGATGAAATGACTAGAACACGTCTGATTCAATGGTGTGAAGTGGTGGAAGATGCTAGTTCGGCGGCAAATAGCATTACATCTTTTCTGGAAGATTTAGTGGTGTGCATAGAACGTAGCAATAGTGGCAAAGCGGAAAACAGTGAACTGATTCGTATAAAAGACAGCACATGTGAAATAGAAGAAGAAATAAGCAGCTTATTTAAAACATTACAGCAAAAATATGGAGAGACGGATTTATGGAAAAATATAAAACGTATTAACGTACGAAGGATCATGCTGATGGGGGAAAATAATGGCGGAGAAATGCAAGTAAATGCCCTGTTGTATGCTATACAAAATGAGATGCAAGATTTACAGAAACTCCTAGCGGAGACATTTGCAGCGATAGAGGATGACGGGGAGCATCTGCTGAATAAGTTGAGACAAGAAAGTAGAGAAGGAAACTTAGAAACAGATGAGCGGGTTAAATCAAAAGAAAGAAGCAGTGTAAAAAATGCTTTTTCAGTGCATTTGGAAAATAAGTATGAAAAGCAGGAAGAAAGTTATCCACCCTATCCAGGAAATAAAATAGATATAAAGCAAAAGGCTGTTTTTCCAGAGGGAGAATTTCAAGGAGAAGAATTCGGACGGGAAAGGGAAGCATTGTTGGAGGGGATATGTTTGCTGCGAGAAGAGTTGAAATCCGTCCGCACCGAAATGCAGAAAGATTTCAAAAGAAGTCGTGGCCGATTGCTTGGAAAATACAAAATGGATTTTAATGACGAGGAAGAAGTGCCTGAGGGGATTAAAAAGCTAGATGGGGATATAGAAGCGTGGCGCAGGCAGTTGAAGGAATTTAGGAGAAAAACAAGGAATTTTCCGTGTGCGTTGGACGGATTTGTTTCAGTGGAAAGTAAAAGGATGAACAGAGACTTTCAAAATGAGAGCGCTGTGCCTGGACAGGCGTGGTACTTCACATATGTGGATGATCTGGAGACAAGTATAAAAAATACCCAGGAGCAGTTGTCGAATTTTCGTATTGACGTCTAATTAGAAGAAGATTGTTGCGAAATATAGTAAAGCAGTTTGGAAACCGGATTGTTTTATTTAAGAAAAGACAATATAATGATAGATAGCTTGGATGTCTTGTTATAAAGAAGAGACGCAAGCCCTCAGCTGTATCAGGTGCGTCACGAATTCATTGTGCATATTGTTTAAAAATAGCTGAGAAGTACAAGAAAATTTTTATTAAAATTTCAAGAAAATTTTCAAAAAAATGCGAAGAAAAGCTTGCAATTCAAAGCCTTTTCGTGTATACTAATTTCTGTTGTGACATAGAGTGTTGAAGCAGAAGGTTGCCAAAAGCCTATAAAATAAAGGTTTGCGGGTTTTTCTGTGGAGCGATGTCCAGTTCAAGAAACCGGGCGACAAGGTCACTGTACTGAATATTAGGGATTTACTGCCCTCTTTTGGAGGGTAGCTAATCGTGTCTTACGTTGCAGGACACACCCGGATAAGTGTGCAGTCACCACTTGTCGTGCTGAAATCAAAAGTACGAAAAGGAGGGGACTTTTTTTATGGCAAACCCAAAAATCAGAATCAGTCTCAAAGCTTACGATCATAAGTTGATCGACCAGTCTGCGGCGCAGATCATCGAAACAGCGAAGAAAACAGGAGCACAGATCAGTGGCCCGATCCCTCTTCCCACAAAGAAGGAAGTTGTGACCATTATCAGAGCAGTACACAAGTACAAAGACTCCAGAGAGCAGTTCGAGATGAGAACCCACAAGAGATTGATTGATATTCTCAGCCCTACAGCAAAAACAGCAGATGCTTTAAGCCGTCTGGATTTGCCCGCTGGTGTAGATATCACATTAAAAGTAATGAAATAAAATCTGAAGTATGAACGGCTTGCAACGAACCGAACGTATTTCCGGAAAGAAAATATCCAAAACTGGTTTATATAAGAAGTAAATGCGAAATATTGTATCGGCAACAGCTCTTATATGAATCTAGTATGATTTCCCCGAAAGGGGCAATCCGCTGTAGAAAAATTAGGAGGTGCAGGAAATGAAGAAGGCTATTATGGCTAAGAAAATCGGTATGACACAGGTTTTCGCTGAAAACGGCACATTAGTACCGGTAACAGTTCTTGAGGCAGGCCCTTGCGTTGTTGTTCAGAAGAAAACATCTGAAAATGACGGCTATGAAGCAATTCAGGTTGGTTTTGTGGATGCAAAAGCAAAACACGTAACAAAGCCTGTTCAGGGTCATTTTGAAAAAGCTGGTGTAACAGCTAAAAAGTTTGTAAAGGAATTCCAGGTTGAAGATGCAAGCGCATATGAAATCGGCGCTGAAATCAAAGCTGATGTATTCGCAGCAGGCGACAAGGTTGACGCAAGCGGCGTATCCAAAGGTAAAGGATTCCAGAGTACAATCAAGAGATATAACGCTAGCAGAGGCCCTATGGCGCATGGTTCCAAATCTCATAGAGTTACTGGTTCCATGGGTTCTTCCGCAACACCTAGCCGTGTTAAGAAGAACAAGAGAATGCCTGGTCACATGGGTAGCGAAAATGTAACAATTCAGAACCTTGAAATCGTTCGTGCTGATGCAGAAAAGAACATAATTTTGATTAAGGGCGCAGTTCCTGGTGCAAAAGGTTCTATTCTGGTTATCAAAGACAGCGTAAAGGCTTGATAAACTTTACGAAAGGAGGAAACTAACATGGCAAATGTTGCAGTATTAAACATGAAGGGCGATCAGGTTGGCACAGTCGAACTGAACGACGCTATTTTCGGTATAGAAGCAAATGAACATGTAATGCATCTGGCAGTTGTTCAGTATCTGGCTAACCAGAGACAGGGCACACAGAGCACAAAGACACGCGCGGAAGTTCGCGGTGGTGGTAGAAAACCTTGGAGACAGAAAGGTACAGGCCGTGCAAGACAGGGCTCCATCCGTTCCCCTCAGTGGGTTGGCGGTGGCGTTGTATTCGCTCCTAAGCCCAGAGATTATTCCTTCAAGCTGAACAAGAAGGTAAAGAGATTGGCGCTTCAGTCCGCTCTTTCCGTAAAAGCAGCAGAAGGCAAAATTATCGTTATGGATGAATTGACTTTGGCGGAAGTAAAGACAAAGGAAATGGCTAATGTACTTGCAAACATCAAATGCGGCAAAGCTTTGATCGTTATGGATGGTACAAATAGCAATGTAATGCTTTCCGCAAGAAACATTCCTGAAGTAAAAACAGCTTCCGTTAATACAATTAACGTATATGATCTTTTGAAGTACAACACATTGGTTGTAACAAAGGATGCGGTAGCGAAAATCGAGGAGGTGTACGCATAATGGCTGATTTGAAATATTATGACGTAATCTTGAAGCCCGTTATCACAGAAAGCAGTATGTCTGTTTTGGATGAAAAGAAATATACTTTCATTGTACACCCTGCAGCAACAAAGGCTCAGGTTAAGGATGCAGTTGAAAAAATGTTTGCAGGCGCAAAGGTTGCAGCCGTTAACACAATGAACTACGACGGCAAGCCCAAAAGAAGAGGTGTGCACTTCGGTTCTACACCTAAGTTTAAAAAAGCAGTTGTTAAGCTGACAGCTGACAGCAAAGACATCGAAATCTTCCAGGGAATGTAATTTCCTAAGATGAGACGCAAAATGCAAAACACACGGAGACGTGTAGAAGATAGAAAGAAACTCGAAAGGAGTGCAGAAGATGGCAATTAAGAGATATAAACCATATACACCATCTAGAAGACACATGACAGTGTCCGCTTTTGATGAAATTACAAAATCAACTCCTGAAAAATCTTTGGTGGTACACCTTAAGAAAAATTCAGGTAGAAATAATCAAGGTAAATTGACAGTACGTCATCACGGCGGTGGCTCCAAAATTAAATACAGATTGGTAGACTTTAAACGTAATAAGGACGGTGTTCCTGCAACAGTTCAGGCGATCGAATATGATCCTAACAGAACAGCAAACATCGCACTCGTTGTTTACGCTGATGGTCAGAAATCTTATATTTTGGCTCCCGTAGGCTTACATGTTGGCGATAAGCTGATGAATGGCCCTGACGCAGAAGTAAAAATCGGCAATGCAATGCCTATGAGCAAAATCCCCGTTGGTGCAAGCATCCATAACATTGAGATGAAGCCCGGCAAAGGTGGTCAGCTGGTTCGTTCCGCTGGTAACGTTGCACAGTTGATGGCAAAGGAAGGTAAGTATGCAACAGTAAAGCTTCCCTCCGGTGAAATGAGATTACTGCCCATCGAATGTAGAGCAACTGTTGGTCAGGTTGGTAACTTGGATCACGAACTGATTCATATTGGTAAAGCTGGTAGAAAACGTCATATGGGTATCAGACCTACTGTAAGAGGTTCCGTAATGAACCCTAACGATCACCCTCACGGTGGTGGTGAAGGTAGAGCGCCTATCGGTCGTCCATCTCCTATGACACCTTGGGGCAAGCCTGCTATGGGTTACAAAACAAGAAACAAGCACAAAGCTTCCAACAAGTATATTGTTCGCCGCAGAAACGGCTAATAGATCGGATTGTGTAAGGGCGGCAGCCTAAAGCGCAAAAACACGAAACAAGGAGGATTAAAACATGAGCAGATCACTCAAAAAGGGACCCTTCGCTGATGATCATCTTTTAAAGAAGATTGATGCTATGAATGCAGCGGGCGAAAAGAACGTAATCAAAACATGGTCTCGTCGTTCTACAATTTTCCCCGATATGATCGGTCATACAATCGCAGTTTACGACGGCAAGAAACACGTGCCTGTATATATTACTGAAGATATGGTAGGTCACAAACTTGGTGAATTTGCACTGACAAGAAGCTACAGAGGTCATGGCAAAGACGCAGAAAAGAAATCAAGAGTTCGCTAATATCTGATAACGAAAGGAGGTTTCGTTCATGGCAAAAGGTCATAGAAGCCAAATTAAGAAGGAAAGAAACATTGCAACACAAGAAAAAAGACCCCATGCATCTGCAAAGTATGTTGGCATCCCTGCCACAAAAGCGAAGATCGTTTTGGATCAGATCAAAGACAAGGATGTTATTACTGCAGCGGCATTGTTAAATTATTCCCCAAGATATGCTTCCGAAATCATTGCGAAGGTTTTGAAATCCGCAATGGCTAATGCAGAAAACAACTTGGGTATGGACGTAAACAAATTGTATGTGGAAGAGGTAAGTGCTGATCAGGGCCCCACAATGAAGAGAATCCGCCCTAGAGCACAAGGCAGAGCATATCGGATCCTGAAAAGATCCTGCCATATTTCCATCATTCTCAATGAGAGATAAGGAGGTACGAAATGGGACAGAAAGTAAATCCTCATGGATTAAGAGTCGGTATCATCAAAGATTGGGATACCAAATGGTATGCAGAGAAAGAATTCGCTGACTACCTTATAGAAGATGTTAAAATCAGAAAATTCATCAAATCAAAATTATACACTTCCGGCATTTCCAAAATTGCTATCGAAAGAACTGCTGGCAGAGTGAAGATTACAGTAAGCACAGCGAAGCCCGGTATCGTTATCGGTAAGAATGGTCAGGCAATTGAAGAATTGAAAGCTGACATTCAGAAAATGACAACACAGAAAGTTGCTGTAAATATCGAAGAAATCAAAAAACCTGAATTGGATGCACAGCTGGTAGCTGAAAATATCGCATTGCAGTTGGAAAACCGTGTTACATTCCGTCGTGCAATGAAGCAGTCCATGGGCAGAACTATGAAGTTCGGCGCAAAGGGTATTAAAACATCTGTTAGCGGTCGTTTGGGCGGCGCGGACATGGCTCGTACAGAAAGCTATCATGAAGGTACCATTCCTCTTCAGACACTGCGTGCAGACATTGACTACGGTTTTGCAGAAGCTGATACAACCTACGGCAAGTTGGGTGTAAAGGTTTGGATCTACAAAGGTGAGGTACTTCCTGTAAAAGCAGCGAAAAAGGAAGGAGGCGCTAAGTAATTATGTTAATGCCTAAAAGAGTGAAATATCGTAAGCAGCAAAGAGGCTCCATGAAGGGCCGTGCCCATAGAGGCAACAAAGTAACTTACGGTGAATTCGGTATTATGGCTATGGAGCCAAGCTGGATTACAGCAAACCAGATTGAAGCAGCACGTATCGCTATGACAAGATATATCAAGCGTGGCGGTGACGTTTGGATTAAAGTATTCCCCGATAAACCCGTATCCGCGAAGCCTATCGGTACTCGTATGGGTTCCGGTAAAGGCGCGCCTGAATTCTGGGTAGCGGTAGTAAAACCCGGCAGAGTAATGTTTGAAATTGGCGGCGTTGCAGAAGAAACAGCAAGAGAAGCGTTGAGACTGGCTATTCATAAGCTTCCTATCAAATGTAAAATTGTTTCCAAGGCAGAGGCGGCAGAAATGGCAGGTGATCAGCAGTGAAAACAAAAGGTTATGTAAATGAATTGACAGGTAAGACTGCAGATGAATTACAAAGAGACCTTGTTTCTGCTAAAAAAGAATTATTCAACCTGAGATTCCAAAACGCAACGAACCAGTTGGATAATACAGCAAGAATCAAGGAAGTTCGTAAAAGTATTGCAAGAATTCAGACAGTGATTACACAAAAGGCTAGAGCCGCAGAATAATAATCCGGTCTATTGAAAGGAGGAACTCTTTGTGGAAGAAAGAAATCTTCGTAAAACCAGAATTGGTAAAGTAGTCAGCGACAAAATGGACAAGACAATTGTTGTTGCTGTGGAAGATAAAGTAAAACACCCTTTGTATGGTAAAATCGTAAACAGAACTTACAAACTCAAAGCACATGACGAAAACAACGAATGTGGCATCGGTGACCGCGTAAAGGTTATGGAAACCAGACCTTTGTCTAAGGATAAGAGATGGAGACTTGTAAGTATTATCGAAAAAGCAAAATAATCCTTTTTGGAGAGGAGGCAATCACATGGTTCAACAGGAAACCAGATTAAAAGTAGCAGATAATTCCGGAGCAAAAGAACTCCTTTGCATTAGAGTACTCGGCGGCTCTACAAGAAGATATGCAGGCGTTGGCGATATCATTATTGCAGCTGTTAAAGATGCAACACCCGGCGGCGTTGTGAAAAAAGGCGATGTTGTAAAGGCTGTTGTGGTTAGAACAGTGCACTCCGTGGGCAGAGCAGACGGAAGCTATATTAAATTTGACGACAATGCAGCGGTTATTATCAAAGATGACAAAAACCCCAGGGGTACACGTATTTTTGGACCCGTTGCCAGAGAGCTGAGAGAGAAACAGTTTATGAAGATTCTTTCTCTGGCACCTGAAGTATTATAAGGAGGTGTGCTAAGTGGCTAACTTGAAATTGAAAAGCGGCGATAAAGTCGTTGTAACAACAGGTAAAGATAAAGGCAAACAAGGCAAGATTCTTGCTGTTGATATTAAGAACAACAGAGTTCTTGTAGAAGGCGTTAACATGATTTCTAAACATACAAAGCCCAATGCAAAAAATCAACAGGGTGGTATCATTAAGAAGGAAAGTTATATTCACGCTTCCAACGTAATGTATCTTCATAATGGCAAGGCAACACGTCTTGGTGCTATGATTAAGGACGGCAAAAAAGTAAGAGTTGCAAAAAAGACAGGCGAAGTGATCGACTGATTCTTGGAAAGGAGGTAAACAATGAGCAGATTAAGAGGTTTTTATGAAGCAGAAGTAGTTCCTGAAATGAGTAAGAAATTTTCATATACGAACAAGATGGCAGTGCCCAAGCTGGAAAAAATCATTATCAACATGGGCGTTGGCGAAGCAAAGGAAAATGCGAAAATTTTAGATGGTGCAGTAAAAGATATGACTATCATTACTGGACAGAAGCCTGTAGTAACAAAGGCGAAAAAATCCATCGCGGCTTTTAAGCTTCGTGAAGGTATGAATATTGGCTGTAAGACTACACTGAGAGGCAACAGAATGTATGAATTCGCTGACAGATTGATCAACATTGCCCTTCCTCGTGTACGTGACTTCCGTGGTGTGAAGGCAAACAGCTTTGATGGCAGAGGCAACTACACAATGGGTATCAAAGAACAGCTGATTTTCCCTGAAATCGAATATGATAAAGTTGATAAAATCAGAGGTATGGATATCGTATTTGTTACAACAGCTAAGACTGATGAAGAAGCAAGAGAATTGCTTAAATTATTTGGTATGCCATTCGCAAAATAAAGGGAGGGACAAAAATGGCTAAAAGATCTATGATCGTGAAGCAGCAGAGAACTCCTAAGTTCTCCACAAGAGCTTACACACGTTGCAGAGTATGTGGCAGACCGCACTCTGTGCTTAGAAAATATGGAATTTGCCGTATTTGCTTCCGTGAATTGGCGTACAAAGGCCAGATTCCCGGCGTAAAGAAAGCAAGCTGGTAAAAGAAAGGAGGAATTCATAATGTCAATGAGCGACCCTATCGCAGATATGCTGACAAGAATCAGAAACGGTAACACAGCAAAACACGATACAGTAGATGTTCCTTCTTCCAAAATGAAGAAAGCAATTGCTGACATTTTGACAACAGAAGGTTATGTAAAGGGCTATGAAGTAATTGAGGATGGTGTAAAATCCACAATTCGCGTTAGCTTGAAATATGGTGCAGACAAAAACCAAAAGGTAATCACAGGTTTGAAGAGAATTTCTAAACCTGGTCTTAGAGTTTTTGCAAACAAAGAGGAACTGCCTAAGGTTTTAGGTGGATTGGGTATTGCAATCATTTCCACAAGCCACGGCTTGATGACAGATAAAGAAGCAAGAAAAGTTGGCGTAGGCGGCGAAGTTATTGCTTTTATCTGGTAATAATAGTTAAAGAAAATAGGAGGTGCAGACCATGTCAAGAATCGGTAAACTCCCTGTTGCAGTGCCTGCTGGCGTTGATGTTAAAATCGGCGAAGGCAACCTGCTGACAGTTAAGGGACCTATGGGTACTTTGGAAAGAAAATTATCCGCTGACATGCATATCGCAATGGAAGAAGGTCAGATCGTAGTTACAAGACCCAGCGATCTGAAGAAGCATAAAGCTTTACACGGTTTAACAAGAACTTTGATTTTCAATATGGTTGTTGGCGTTACACAGGGCTATGCAAAGGTTTTGGAAATCAACGGTGTTGGTTACAGAGCAGCTAAGTCTGGCAAGAAGCTGACACTTACTCTGGGTTATTCTCATCCCGTTGAGATGGAAGATCCCGCTGGTATTGAAACCATCGTTGAAGGTACAAACAAAATTACTGTTAAGGGTATTGATAAAGAAAAAGTTGGACAGTTTGCTGCTGAAATCAGAACAAAACGTCCCCCTGAACCTTACAAAGGTAAAGGTATTAAATACGCTGACGAGAAGATTAGACGTAAAGTTGGTAAGACCGGTAAGAAATAATCAACGCCTGACGGCTTGAGCTATTTATATCGGAAAATGACTGATTTTTAGAAACGGAGTGAAAAACTATGATTAGAAAACCATCTCGTGCGGCGGCTCGTGTGAAAAGACACTTTAGAATCCGCAATCATGTGAATGGAACTGCACAAAGACCTAGATTGGCAGTGTTCAGATCCAATAAGCATATGTATGCACAGATCATCGATGATGTTACACATCACACATTGGTTGCAGCTTCCACAATGGAATCTGAAATTGCAAGCAAAGTTGAATTTACTTCCACTGTTGCTGCAGCAGCTGTTGTTGGTGAAGTTCTGGCAAAAAGAGCAGTTGAAAAAGGCATTACAGAAGTTGTTTTCGACAGAGGCGGTTTCATTTACCATGGTAAAGTGAAAGCTTTGGCGGATGCAGCAAGAGAAGCCGGATTAAATTTCTAAGGCAAGGAGGAAAGCAAGTTGAAGAGAATCGATCCAAGCACTTTAGATCTGAAAGATAAAGTAGTAACTATCAACCGTGTAACAAAGGTTGTTAAGGGTGGTCGTACATTCAGATTCGCAGCTCTGGTTGTAGTTGGTGATGGCAATGGCCACATTGGCTGCGGCATGGGCAAAGCGGCTGAAATTCCCGATGCCATCCGTAAAGGCAAAGAGGATGCAATCAAAAACATCATCAAAGTTGAAAGAAACGATGTAGACAGCATCTATCATGATGTACAGGGTGTATTTGGCAGCGCTAGCGTGTTATTGATGCCAGCTGCTGAAGGTACTGGCGTTATCGCCGGTGGTCCCGCTCGTGCGGTACTGGAATTGGCAGGCGTACGTAACATCAGAACAAAATCCTTGGGTTCCAACAATAAGCGCAACGTTGTAAGTGCAACAATCGAAGGTTTGTCAAGAGCGACAACACCAGAAGCTGTTGCAAAGCTTCGTGGCATTACTGTAGAAGAACTCTTAGGTTAAGGAGGAATTGACAGTGGCTGAAATTAAAATCACATTAGTGAAATCTACAATCGGAGCAGTTCCGAAACATAAAAAAACAGTGCAGGCTTTGGGACTGAAAAAGACAAACAGCAGTGTCGTTCAGCAGGACAATGCGGCTATCAGAGGAATGATCCATCAGATAAGCCACCTTGTAAAAGTTGAAGAAATTTGATTTGAGGAGGTGCAAAAATGAACTTATGCGATTTGAGACCTGCAGAAGGCTCCAAGGAAAGTGCATGGAGACGCGGCAGAGGTCATGCAACAGGTAACGGTAAAACAGCAGGCAGAGGCCATAAAGGTCAGGGTCAGCGTTCCGGTTCCGGCGGTAAGTGCGGTTTTGAAGGCGGTCAGATGCCTTTATACAGAAGACTTCCTAAAAGAGGCTTCACATGCAGAAATAGTAAAGACATCATTTCCATCAACGTTAACATGTTAAACGTTTTTGAAAACGATGCAGTAGTAGATATCGATGCTTTAAAAGCTGTTGGCTTAGTTAGCAATCCCAGAGACGGCGTTAAGATTCTCGGAGAGGGTGAGCTTGAAAGAAAACTTACAATCAAAGTAAATCAGTTTAGCAAAACTGCGCTTGAAAAGATTGAAGCAGCCGGCGGAAAAGCAGAGGTGATTTAATGTTTAAGATTTTCGTTAATTCCTGGAGAACGAAAGAAATTCGAAACAAAATATTGTACACTCTGATGATTTTCGCAGTCGTTAGATTAGGTACATTAATCGCTTTACCCGGTATTGACGCGGCAAGTGTAATCGCAGCAAGGGGGGCGACTGGTGTTGGTACACTGTATAGTGTAATTGCCGGTGGCGCAAACTCAAGTTGGTCCCTTTTTGCTATGGGTATTGGCCCATACATCAATGCATCGATCATAATGCAATTGTTGACGATTGCGATTCCGAAGTTTGAACAGCTTTCAAAAGAAGGCCCGGAAGGGCGTAAAAAGTTACAGTCTTACAGCAGATATCTGACAGTTGTGTTGGCGCTGATCCAGGGTGCGGGTCTCACATATACTTATCAGAATATGTTCCTGACCAACAGCACGCTGATTTATGCAGCTTCTGTAATTTGTTTGGTTACCGGTTCTGCATTTGTAATGTGGCTGGCTGAGCAGATAACTGCAAAGGGCATTGGAAACGGTTCTTCCATGATTATTTTTATCAATATCGTTTCTAATCTGCCTCAAGGTATTGCAAGTATGTATTATACAATTTCTGGTTCCGGCGTAGCCGGTGTTGCAAAGGTTGCAGCGATTTTGGTTGTTTTGCTGATTGTATTGGCATTTATAGTATGTGTTAATACTGGTGAAAGAAGACTGCCTGTGCAGTATTCTTCCAAAATGGCAGGACACAAGCAAATGGGTGGAAGCAGCACAACAATGCCTATCAAGGTAAATACTGCAGGTGTTATCTCAATTATCTTTGCGATTTCCCTGTTGCAGTTTCCACAGCAAATCGGCAACTTTATCCCCAATAAAGGTGCGACATTTACAAAGATTACAGAAATTCTTAATATGACACATCCCATTGGTGCGTGTCTGTATATTGTGCTTATTTTATTCTTCACCTATTTCTATACTTCTATTGTGATTAACCCCAACGAAATCGCAATGAATATGAAGAAAAATGGTGGATTTATCCCTGGTATCAGACCGGGTCAACCCACAAGCACATATATCACAAAGGTTGTAAACAGAATCACTTTGGTTGGCGCTATTTGCTACTCAATTTTGGCTATGGTACCTGTTGCGCTTCAATGGATATTTAAGATTAACGTAGGCTTTGGTGGTACAACATTAATCATTGTGGTTGGTGTTGCACTGGATATTGTAAAGTCTTTGGAAAGCCAGTTGCTCATGCGCCACTATAAAGGTTTCTTGAGTGAATAATCTTAACCTGCTGGGAAATGCTTAGGCATTTCCCCGGGTTGAATGGGGAGTTCAAAAAGAGAAGGGCTATCTAAAGAAAAGAGGTAATGATTGTTATGAAATTGGTTCTCATTGGTGCACCCGCTGCAGGTAAAGGTACACAGGCTGCACGTCTGGTAAAGCATTACGGTATCGCTCACATTTCAACGGGTGATATGCTGAGAGAAGAAGTTGCAAAGGGTACAGAGCTGGGTATTCAGGCGAAAAGCATTATGGCGTCTGGCGGCTTAGTTTCTGACGAATTAATCATTGCTATTGTAAAAGAGAGAATTCAGAAGGATGACTGCAAAAACGGTTTTATTTTGGATGGTTTCCCTCGTACTGTCATTCAGGCCGAAAAGCTTGAAGAAATGGTAGCTCTTGATAAAGTTGTTTATATTAATGCGCCCGACGGGATTATGCTTGCCAGATTAACTGCAAGAGAAACTTGTCCCAAGTGCGGTGCAACTTTTAATAAATTATTCTTGCCTACAAAGGTTGCTGGTATTTGCGATGTGTGCGGTGAAGCACTGACCCAACGCAAAGACGATACAACAGAGGCAGGACTTGCAAGAATTAAAACATTCCACGAACAAAGTGAGCCTTTGGTTGCATTTTATGAAAAAGAAAACATATTAATCGAAGTGGATGGTACCATGCCGATTGATGAAATCACCAAGGCAATCATAGAAGGTCTGGAGAGATAACATGGCTATCACGATAAAAACAGAAAATCAAATTGGGAAGATGCGTAGAGCTGGGCAGCTTCTGGCAAAAACAGAAGAACTCATTGCAAAAGCTGTTGCGCCCGGTGTAACAACGGCATATCTTGATGGGCTGGCGGAGGACTATATTCGCAGTCAAGGTGGTATTCCTTCCTTTAAAGGCTATGGTGGATTTCCTGCAACCCTTTGTACCTCGGTAAATGAGGAGGTTGTGCACGGAATACCCGGAAAGCGTATTTTAAAAGAAGGCGATATCCTTAGCGTTGACATGGGATGTATCTTAGAAGGCTATCATGGAGATATGGCCAGAACTTATGCAGTAGGCAAAATTTCGGCTGAAGCAAAAAAATTAATTGAAGTGACCAAACAAAGCTTTTTTGAAGGCATAAAATTTGCAAAAGAAGGCAATCATCTCAATGATATAGGCTCAGCTATCCAGAAATACGTAGAAGAAAATGGATTTTCCGTTGTTCGTGCTTATGTTGGCCATGGTATTGGTAAAGAACTTCATGAGGCGCCGGAGGTTCCTAACTTTAGGACATTATCCAAAGGAGTTCAGTTGAAAAAGGGTATGACTCTTGCCATTGAACCTATGGTAAATGTAGGTGATTATAATGTTCGCCTGTTGAAAGATGGATGGACTACGGTTACCAAAGATGGGAAATTTGCAGCGCATTATGAAAATACCATATTGATTACTGACGGTGCCCCCGAAATTCTCACGTTACCCTAATAGACAAGGAAGAATTGAGGTGATTGCGTTGGAATATCAAATCGGGCAAATCGTTTTTTCTAAAGACGGCCACGATAAAGGTGAGGCAATGATGGTTCTTTCCGTTGAGGGCAGGTATTTATATCTGGCCGACGGAAAAACGCGTAGGCTTGAAAAGCCCAAGCGCAAGAAAATAATTCATGTACAGCCTACCAATTTTGTGGACGTAGTTATGGCCGAAAAAATAATTCAGAATGCTTACATTCTGGATGCGGATATTCGTAAGGCTATAAAAATGTATCAAGTAAAAGCAGCAGACTGTTAAGGAGGTTCTTGGCTTGTCAAAAGATGACGTAATTGAAGTAGAAGGAACCGTACTGGAGAAATTACCCAATGCCATGTTTCAGGTAGAGCTGGAAAACGGCCATCAGATCCTGGCACACATTTCCGGGAAATTGCGTATGAACTTCATCCGTATTTTGCCGGGCGACAAAGTATTAGTTGAAATGTCTCCCTATGATCTGTCTAAGGGCAGAATTATTTGGAGAGCGAAATAAGGAAGGAGCGATCACAATGAAGGTAAGACCATCTGTAAAACCTATGTGTGAAAAATGCAGAATTATTAAAAGAAAAGGTCGTGTAATGGTCATTTGTGAAAATCCAAAGCATAAACAGAAACAAGGCTGATATATATTTTATGACTTATCCGAAGGGAATACCTTTTAGAGTCGTTTGATAAATCCGTCAATGTACCGGGAGGAGCATACAGTTAATAGCAGAGGCAGCGTACAGGCTGACGGCTGTTCGCTCTGTTTGTAATGCCCAATGGGTATCAAATTATTTATGCGAAAATTTTTGAAGATGAAATAACTGAGTGAAAATTATAGGAGGTGCAAGATATACATGGCACGTATTGCTGGTGTAGACTTACCAAGAGAAAAGCGCGTTGAAGTTGGTCTGACTTATGTTTATGGCATCGGTCACCCTAGTGCAGTTCGTATTTTGAACGAAGCGGGTGTAGATCTTAATACTAGAGTAAGAGACTTAACTGATGATGAAGTGGCTAAAATTCGTGAAGTCATTGATAAATCCCAAAAGGTTGAAGGTGACTTGAGAAGAGAAATCGCTTTGAATATCAAACGTCTGATTGAAATCGGCTGTTACAGAGGCATCCGCCACAGAAAAGGCTTGCCTGTAAGAGGTCAGAAAACAAAGACAAACGCAAGAACAAGAAAAGGTCCTAGAAAGACCGTTGCGAATAAGAAGAAATAATTGATTTCAAAGGAGGTTTGAATAATGGCTAAGAAAACTGTGAAAAAGACAACAACTCGCAGACGCCGTGATAAAAGAAAAGTAGAACGTGGCCAGGCTCACATTCAGTCTACTTTTAATAATACAATCGTTACAATCACTGATGCTATTGGCAATGCGCTTTCTTGGGCAAGTGCTGGTCAGCTGGGTTTTAGAGGATCCAAAAAATCCACACCTTATGCAGCACAGATGGCTGCAGATACAGCTGCAAAGGCTGCTTCTGACTACGGCCTGAAGACCATTGAAGTTTTTGTAAAGGGCCCCGGTTCAGGTCGTGAAGCTGCAATCCGTGCATTGCAGGCTGCCGGTTTGGAAGTTACAATGATTAGAGATGTAACACCCGTTCCTCACAACGGCTGTAGACCACCTAAGCGCAGAAGAGTATAATCATCAGGAGGTGTAGATAAATGGCAAGAGATAGAGTACCCGTACTGAAGAGATGTAGATCCTTGAACTTGGATCCCATCTACCTTGGTATTGATAAAAAATCCAAAAAGCAAAACTTAAAAGCAAACAGAAAAATGAGCGAATACGGCCTTCAGATGAGAGAAAAGCAGAAAGCTAAATTCATCTACGGCGTTTTAGAAAAACAGTTCAGAGGCTACTATGCTCAGGCTGAAAAAATTGCAAAAAAAGAAGGTATTCCCGGTGAAAACCTGCTTATGCTGCTTGAAATGAGACTGGATAACGTAATGTTCCGTCTTGGTTACGGCAGAACAAGAAAAGAAGCAAGACAGATTGTTCGTCATAAACACGTTACCGTAAACGGTAAGCCTGTTGATATCCCTTCCTATCAGGTAAAGGTTGGCGATACAATTGAAGTAAAAGAAAAATACAAATCCATTCAGAGATATAAAGACGTTTTGGCTTCTACTGATGGCAAAATGGTTCCTGAATGGCTGTCTGCTAACCACGATGCGTTAAGCGGCACAGTTGTAGCAAAACCTACAAGAGCACAGATTGACATTCCTGTTGAAGAAACATTTATTGTCGAGCTGTACTCCAAATAATCTGAAACGGTTGTGCAAAAAAGTCAATCAAAAAGCTGTGGGGCAAAATGTCCCGCAGCACCTTAATATAAAAAAGGGAGGTTTGAATGAGTGTTTGAATTTGAGAAACCTCGTATTGAGATTGCTGAGATGGCACCGGACGGAACTTATGGTAAGTTCGTGGTAGAGCCTTTGGAAAGAGGCTATGGCACAACATTAGGAAATTCCCTGAGAAGAATATTATTATCTTCTCTTCCTGGGGCAGCTGTCAGCAATGTAAAAATTGATGGCGTGCTTCATGAATTTAGCGTAATTCCCGGAGTAAAGGAAGATGTAACAGAAATTATCCTGAACTTAAAGGGAATTGCAATTAAAAACACCAGCGAAGGAAACGAACCCAAAATTGCCTATATTGACGTTGAGGGTGAGGGGGAAGTAAAAGGTTCTGATATTAAAACAGACAGTGATGTTGAGGTTCTAAATCCCGATCATCACATTGCAACACTTTCCGGCGGCGCTGGCAGCAAACTTTATATGGAGATTACCATCAACAAAGGACGCGGTTATATTGGTGCGGACAAAAATAAGAAGGACGACCAACCCATTGGCATGCTCCCTGTTGACAGTATTTTCACGCCCGTTACCAGAGTAAATTTCCTTGTGGAAAATACTCGTGTAGGTCAGATTACTGACTATGACAAATTGTCACTGGAAGTATGGACCAACGGCACCATTGCACCTGATGATGCAGTTAGCTACGGTGCAAAAATTTTAAATGAGCATCTGAACCTGTTTATTGATCTTTCTGATAACGCAAAGGATGCTTCTATTATGGTTGAGAAAGAGGAAGGCAAGAAGGAAAAAGTTCTTGAAATGAGTATTGAAGAGCTGGATCTTTCTGTTCGATCTTACAACTGCTTGAAGAGAGCAGGTATCAACACAGTGGAAGACCTTGCCAATAAGACAGAAGAAGAAATGATGAAGGTTAGAAATTTGGGACGCAAGTCTTTGGAAGAAGTTTTAAACAAAATGGCAGAGCTTGGCTTGGCATTAAGACCCAGCGACGAATAAGTTCTGCCCGTTACTATTATTACCGTAGGATTACGCCACCACATAAGCCCGAGGAGCAGTGGTGGCGGGCACTATCTTACGGGGATCAACTAGGAGGATACAAACCATGCACGCATCCGGTTATAGAAAACTTGGAAAAACAACACCCCAAAGAAAGGCTCTGTTGAGAAACCAAGTAACAAATTTGCTGTATCACGGCAAAATTAAAACAACAGAAACAAGAGCAAAAGAAGTAAGAAGAATTGCTGAAAAGCTCATCACAATTGCTGTGAAAGAAAAAGATAACTTCGATGAAGTTGAAGTAACAGCAAAAGTTGCAAAAAAAGACGCAAGCGGCAAGCGTGTAAAAGAAGTTGTAAATGGCAAGAAAGTAACTGTTTACAATGAAGTGAAGAAAACAGTAAAGAAGGATAAACCTTCTAGACTTGCAGCAAGACGTCAACTGTTGGCTTATCTTTACCCTGTAACTGAAGTTCCTGCTGATGGCAAGAAAGTTAGAACAATGAGTAAAGAAGTTGACATGGCAGCGAAATTGTTTGATGAAATTGCTCCTAAGTATGTTGACCGTAACGGTGGTTATACAAGAATCGTAAAGCTGGGCGCTAGAAAAGGCGACGGCGCGATGGAAGTATTCATTGAATTGGTTTAATAGATAAATGAAAGCGGTTCTCCATTTGGGGAATCGCTTTTTGTATGTTCCTTTGCAATATTTTAATTTAAGCCTGCGCATTATTTGTAAAAATATAACAGTTGGTGTATACTGTTTGTTATGCCATATGATGAAAATTATTAACAAAGACAGATAAACATAAGCATAAACATGCTTAGCAGTATATTAGGGATTACCTGCATGGAGGTTGAATGTGAAAAAAAGAAAATACTTCATTACAAGTGCAGTCATACTTATTCTTCTTCTTTGGAATCAGAAGCCTCCTGAAGGAATAGGAATGACAAATCGGTTTATCGGTACGTATGCTTGTGTAACAATTCGAAATTGTTATATAACAGTTTATGACGAGGGGATATTTTATTATTATATTGAGCATGAAGGTCTATACAACAAAGGATATTTCCGGGAATTTGCCGAAGACACCTATGAGCTGGGTGGAAAGAAAGTTACGCCACAAAGAATTAAGAGCGATAAACGTTCCTTTCAGTTTTCAGATGGAGAAGTTGAATTGAATTTCAAAAAGATAGATGAGATTCCAATGATTACGGAAACAGTATTAAAGTTAGCAGAATAGGTTGTCAGTTGCTATATAGAAAAAAGAGTGGCTATTTTATCGCTGTTCAAGTTGTAAATACATTTTAGAGAGAGGTTTATACAAAATAAAAAGTAGACTATATATAGTCCAATTTATGAAGCTTGCCTATATAATCTTATCAAAATGATATGGGGTGTCGTGAATTTTTATATTTTATATAAGCATCACTAATTTTCCTGTAAGTAAGAAAACCCCTGTGCAGAAAAAATAAGCACAGGGGTTTTATAGAGTTGAAAAGGCATTTTTTATTTTAGTGGAGAACCGATGTCAGAGTAGTATCATTAGGATAGGTCTGTTCTGCGTGAATGGCGGCAGCCTCTTTCTTTTCTTGGTTGTTTTGGATTGCTACAGTCAGAGACATAAATGTTATAAAGGATATGGAAAAAGCCAGAATAGAAGCACCTGCAAGTTTTAGTAATTGTTTTTTCATAAATGTCTCTCCTTTCAAAAAAGAAAACTCTGTTTTCATTATTGTAGCATAAAGGAGGTTAACGTAGGTTACAGTGGGTTTACGATGTTGTTACAGCCACCTTTCTCCTATGTTACCAACAGATTACAATTACAGTGCATGAGTTCTATGCTCTAAGAATAACACAAATAGTAGAAGATACCCTTAAGGCAAAATTACGATGTACTTACCAGAAACTGAAGATTTTATTAAGGGGATATGCTGTACTTTTTGTATAACAAAGCCGTGTTTTTCTTGACTTTTTTGTGGAAAAAACGTATCCTATTCATAGCTGTGAGCATTATTTGTCATAGACTTAAGAGGATAAAAATCCTTTATAGAAAAGGTGAAATTATGAAAATGGTGAAGGCCGAAGGTTTGACGTATGAATATACCAAAATGCTTGAAACAGACCACGGCACTGAGGAAGAAAAGGTTTCTGCTTTAAAAGCAGTTGATTTAGAGATTGAAAAAGGTGAATTTGTAGTTGTTTTAGGACATAATGGCTCAGGAAAATCTACCTTTGCAAAGCACATTAATGCATTGCTGGAACCCACAGGGGGCAATTTATGGGTGAATGGCATGGATACAAAAAATGGAGACTTAATTTGGGAAATTCGTCAATCTGCAGGCATGGTTTTTCAAAATCCTGATAATCAATTGGTGGCAACAGTTGTGGAAGAGGATATTGCCTTTGGTCCAGAAAATATGGGCATTGCGCCGGAAGAAATTCGCCAACGGGTAGACGAGGCTTTGGCTACCGTTCATATGCAAAAGTATGCAAAGCACACGCCTTCAAAGCTTTCTGGCGGTCAGAAACAACGTATAGCCATTGCAGGTGTGCTTGCCATGAAACCCGACTGCATTGTTTTGGACGAGCCTACAGCCATGCTGGACCCAGTTGGACGCAAAGAGGTAATGGAGACCATTGAACGCTTAAATAAAGATGAAGGCATAACCATTATACTGATTACCCATTATATGGACGAGGCAGTCCGTGGGGATCGAGTTTATGTGATTGATGATGGCGAGGTAGTGATGGAGGGCAAACCTAAGGAGATTTTTTCTCAGGTTGAGCGGTTACAGCAGTACGGCTTGGATGTACCGCAAGTGACGGAGGTTGCCCATCTTTTACGCAAAGAAGGCGTTGACATACCCGCAGATATTTTAACAGTCGAGGAAATGGTAGGTGCACTATGTCAATTAAAATTAACCACTTAACATACATTTATAATCCAGAAACGGCTTTTGAAAAAAAAGCACTAGATGATGTTACTCTGGAAATTAAAAAAGGTGAATTTGTTGGACTAATCGGGCATACAGGCTCGGGCAAATCTACTTTAATACAACATTTGAATGGAATTATCACCCCAAGTAAGGGTGAAATTTTATTAGACGAAGAAAATATTCATAGAGATAAGGCAAAACTTAAAGAGGTGCGGCGGCGCATAGGTTTAGCATTTCAATACCCAGAGTATCAGCTTTTTGAAATGACGGTATATAAAGATGTAGCTTTTGGACCTACCAACATGCAATTATCTAAGGAAGAGATTCACACAAACGTGGTTGCTGCATTAGAAATCGTAGGAATTGGGCCTGAGCTATACGAAAAATCCCCCTTTGAGCTTTCTGGGGGGCAAAAGCGCCGTGTTGCCATTGCTGGGGTTTTGGCCATGAATCCTGAGGTATTGATATTGGACGAACCAACCGCGGGTTTAGACCCCAAGGGACGTGACGAAATACTACAATCCATCAAGCATCTTCACGAAGAGCGAGGAATAACGGTTATTTTAGTGAGCCATAGCATGGAGGATGTTGCCAAACTGGTTGATCGTATTATTGTGATGCATGAAGGCAAGGCCGCCATGGAAGGAACTCCTAAAGAGGTTTTTTGCCATGTAAAGGAGCTGGAAGCTATGGGACTGGCGGCACCACAAGTAAGCTATGTATTTGCGGCACTAAAAGAAAAAGGCTTTGATGTACCGTTGGATATTTTTACAGTGGAGGATGCGAAAAAAGTGTTGATGAATTTGGTAAGGCAGGTGAGGGTATGATTCGGGATATTACCATAGGGCAGTATTATCCGGTGGAGTCCCCAGTCCATCGCCTAGATGCCAGAGTTAAACTTGCCTTGACTTTTCTGTATATTATTACATTGTTTATGATTAATAGCTTTGCGGGGTATTTGTTTGTAATTTTGGTTTTGGCAGCAGTGATTCGGGTGTCTAAGGTTCCTTTAAAGTTTATGCTTAAGGGGATTAAAGGCATAATGATAATCATTTTATTTACAGCTTTTATCAATCTTTTCATGACAAAGGGAGAGCAAATACTTTGGCAATGGGGATTTTTGAGCTTATCCGTGGAAGGAATTATTTTGGCCGGGAAAATGTGTATTCGATTGGTACTTTTGATTGTAGGATCTTCTGTGCTGACTTTGACCACTACACCCATTCAATTGACGGATGGCATTGAGTTTATGCTTCGTCCATTCAAAAAAATTGGGGTACCTGCCCATGAAATTGCAATGATGATGACAATTGCTCTGCGCTTTATTCCCACATTGCTGGACGAAACAGATAAAATTATGAAAGCCCAACAGGCAAGAGGCGCGGATTTCGATTCGGGAAACTTAATGCAAAAAGCGAAAAGTTTGATTCCTATTCTTGTTCCCCTTTTCATCTCCGCCTTTCGTCGTGCTGAGGAGTTGGCAATGGCTATGGAGGCAAGATGCTACCATGGAGACGAAAATAGAACGCGTATGAACCGTATGCAAATGCAAAAAAGAGACTACAGTGCATTTGCTTTGGGGATACTATACCTAGTAGCAATACTTGGCATAAGATATGTAACAAATATATTTACATTTTTAATTTAAGTTTTGGATATCTATAAAATCGAATTCTAGCTAAAAGCAAAAGTAAATATAAAATTTATATTCAGAATGAATCAGTGTTCTGAATTCCATCTATTCTAGTGAAAATTTACTGGATAGTTGGAAGGTACTTAACTTAGAAAATTTGTGAAAATAGATATGACCTTATAAAGCGATCGTTAAAGGGGAGGTTTGCATCTCCCTTTTCTTAATGTCAGGAGGCATCTTGTGAAGCGTATACTATTGACCATCGCCTATGATGGAACCAACTATAGCGGATGGCAAAAGCAATTGTCGCCGGAAGTCATAACTATTGAGGGGCAATTGGAGAGGGCGCTAAGGGTTTTGTTTCGTTCCCCAAATTTAACCTGCATCGGCGCAAGCAGAACGGATAGGGGTGTACATGCCCTGGGACAAAGGGCAATAATAGATGTGGAAACAACGATACCTGTTGAAAAAATTCCTCTTGCCATTCGCCCTCTGCTTCCATCGGATATTGTAGTGGTAAATGCACAAGAGGTTCCGGCTGAATTCCATCCAAGGTATGATTGCATTAAAAAGACCTATGAATATCGTATTTGGAATGGTCCCATGCAAAATCCTAAGGAGAGGTTATATTCAACATTTGTATATAGTCCCCTAAATTTGGAAAAAATGAATAGAGCTGCACGAAACTTTATTGGTACCTACGATTTTAGCGCATTTTGCGCAGCAGGGAGCACTGTTTCCTCGACGGTGCGAAGCATTTTTGATTGTTACGTAAAGAGAGAGGGCAATGTAATTTCGATTTATGTGACTGGTGATGGCTTCCTATATAATATGGTAAGAATTATGGCCGGTACTTTAATTGCTGTTGGTCATGGAAAAATACCCGCTGATAAAATTTTAGAAATCATTCAAAGTGGGAATCGGGAAAAGGCTGGCATAACGGCAGAGCCACAAGGCTTGACGTTGCAGGAAATTTATTATGATTTGCCAGGAAAAGCTGTTGACAGGAAGGGTTGAATGTACTATAATTAAAAAGCTGTATTTTGATTTTAGAGCCTTTTGGCTTTAAATATATGTTTCTCAAGGTGGGATCCAATAAGTTATGTGAAAACACATAATGGAGATTGACCGTTTTGTTCCCGCGAAACGGCAAAGTCAACGGATCAAACAAATTATGAATAGGGAGGTAAAAACCATGAGAACAACTTACATTGCGAAGGAATCTGATGTAGTAAAAAAGTGGTATTTGGTTGATGCTGCTGATATGACTTTAGGTCGTATTTCTACAGAGATCGCAAACATTTTAAGAGGCAAGAATAAACCTCAGTATGCACCTAACGTTGATATGGGTGACTTTGTTGTCGTTATCAATGCTGAGAAGGTTGCTGTAACAGGCAAAAAATTGGAGCAGAAGTTATATCATCATCACTCCGGTTATACAGGTGGTTTGAAAACAACCAGACTGGATAAAATGCTGGAAACACACCCTGAAAGAGTTATTGAACATGCTGTAAAAGGTATGCTTCCTAAAAATGCTCTGGGAAGAAAGATGTTTGGCAAGTTGCATGTATACGCAGGTGCAGAACATCCCCACGCAGCACAGAAACCCGAAAAATTGGAAATTAAATTTTAATAGGAGGAGGAAAGCATAATGGCAGCAGCTAGATATTACGGTACAGGCAGAAGAAAATCTTCCGTAGCTAGAGTATATTTGGTACCCGGCAACGGTAAAGTAACAATAAATAAAAGAGATATCAACGAATATTTTGGTCTTGAAACATTGAAGCTGATTGTTCGTCAGCCTTTGGAATTAACAGAAACAACAGCTAAGTTTGATGTTTTGGTTAATGTTAATGGTGGCGGATTTACAGGTCAGGCAGGTGCGATTAGACACGGTATCTCCAGAGCATTACTTCAGGCAGATGGCGATTACAGACCTGCTTTGAAAAAAGCTGGTTTCTTGACTCGTGACCCTAGAATGAAAGAAAGAAAGAAATATGGTCTCAAGGCAGCAAGACGTGCGCCTCAGTTCAGCAAGAGATAATTATTTCGATTTTATACGAAACAACAAAACCCCGAAAACATTATGTTTTTGGGGTTTATTTTATTGTTCGCTTTAGCTTGACAAAACCACCGGCTATGCCGGTGGTAGGAAAG